>Ga0308170_10000415_pt1 | contig 57613 bp, 69 predicted proteins | sample PhyBR2_2_FD_202136 | JGI IMG/M metagenome (GOLD analysis project Ga0308170, IMG submission 202136) | Phyllosphere microbial communities from UC Gill Tract Community Farm, Albany, California, United States - DLSLSB.R2 | ecosystem: Host-associated > Plants > Phyllosphere > Unclassified | place... | reverse complement strand
GCTGGTCGCGGGATATCAGGAACTGGAATCTGGATGATCAGGTCTGGCTGAATCCGGAGCGGATTCGGCCAGAAGAACTACAGCAAGTTGCGTGACATGACGCGACAACTACGTTGACAAACACCGATCGGTTGAATCCAAGACCCAAAGCCGACATCCGGTCTTGAAGCTAAGTCATTTGAGCACGTTTCACTGTTTCAGGTTTTAGTGTGTGAAATAATAAAACGCGCGTCCAACTGTTTCGCCAACTTTGACTGCCAAATTTAGCACTACAACGATGATTGTGGCGTGGACCAGCACGCGGCCGGACAGCGGGAGTGTCTTGTAATACAGCGTTGCTTCTTGAACGATCTTGTTCACAACTAGGCTTTCCTAAAGAGTGGAAAATGGCGTAACAGCCAATAAGACTGACATAGGTATTTCATCTTTGCAACATACAGGATCAAGGCTGTGGGTCGGGGCTGCGAGAGGCCGGTACCGACCCAAAGCGGTCTTCGCACTAACAACCTGCTGGGCGAATTGCCCGGCTCTCCCGGGTGGGATCGTGCGACCGGCAATAGCCAGCGTGATTCACGATACCCGCAGCTCTACCTTCTGCGTTAATGGTCACGGTCACGGTGAACTGATCACCCCATTGCGGCTTGTAGTAGATGATCCTAGGCCAAGGTGGAGGTGCGAAGTCGAGTGTGATGTGTGCTGACGTGATCTCCTCAAATGGAACATGCGAGAGGTCTGTCAACTTTGCAAGGACGCCGCGATAGTGAGCCAATACAGGCGCGAGCTCAGACGACGACGGCTGAGTGGATGATGCCAACAAGTCGAGTAATACCGTGGTCTGACCATTCCGTTCGGCCAGCGAACGTAGCTTGCCGATTGCCCAGTAACCATCCAGATCGTTGTTCCGGCTAGCGAATGAGCCGCACAAATTACTGGCGACGTTTGTCAGGTGCGCCCCTCTAGGCATGTGTCATCCCTTGTTCAATTAGTTTGGTACACAACGTCGAGCCGTGACCGAGCTATTTTTGCCAACCTAGGCCGTTCGCGTCAGCTTGGCAGGGTTCCCGGCCTGAAGAGTCACTGACTGTTTCGACCGGCAGCTGTCGACCAGAACCTGACGTCTAGCAGATTAAGCTAACAGAGCGCTACGCTGGTCTCTAGCGCTTCACTTTTTGCTCAGATATTTGGCAATCCATTTTTGCTTCAACAGACGGGTACGCTCAGTCATTTGCAGTCATTAGCGCAGCAGCTCCTGCTGCTTGTTGCCTCACTGATGGCCTTCAACTCGGCAGTCACTTCTTCATCCCCCAGACTGTACACGGGTGCGAATCCGCCGCCTGGAGTCCTGAAGTTCGTGGTCTGACCTTGATAGACGCGCGCGGCTGTCCACTGGACTCGGCTGTTGTATACGTAGCTGCGCAAGTCAAACTTCAAAGTTTCAGGACTGTCAGCCGTACCGGAAACCCGAACGCCAGGAGCGACAACTCGCTGAGCGATGTATTCGCCCAACAAGATTTCTTGCCAAACCCGCTTCGTTACCTTGTCGCCCCGGTAGGCCGCTCTGCCTCCGTATCCAGCGACAGGCTTGAAAAACAGATTGCCTCGCTCGTTCCACAATCGTTCCGCGTTATTGGTCGTGACGCTCTCGGTGAAAGGCACGTTGGCAACCAATATGTCGATAGTAGCTTGGGGGACTCCCAACCCTTTGAGCGCTGTGGCGTCACTTAGTATGGTGAGATTGTGCTTGTTCGCGTAAAGCGCATGAGCTTGAGGATGCGGGGTGAGTACAAACGCGTCTTCGCAGTACGCGTCGTGCAGAGCGCGCGACTCAGGCGCCTCAAGCATGAAGTCGGTAAGCCGATTGTAGACCAAGTCAATCTTAAGCTTAGCAAACCACAGCGCGCCGTCTCTAAAAGTAAGTTCCCTCGGGTCTGCGATGATGGCGTTGATGTCGTTCTTGGCGAACAGCCGCTGAAACAGGAGGAATTCAGGGTAGAGGAACTGTTGCTGAGGTTGCGTGTCGACTATTGCTATCGTCCGCAGAGGCGCAGTTTGTCCTGCTGCTGCCCATTCTGCCCAGAACATCTGCACTATCTCGTCCTCGAACATAGCGCCGGAAAGGACAGCTTGTGCCAGCTGGTTATCGTCCAGACAACAGGTTCGATGTGCCCTTGCCATAGCAGCGTTAAGCATCGCACCTCCAGCGTTTGTGTTTATTTCGATGAGGCCGAGATTCTCGCCGTCCGGGTGGAAGTCATATCCGAAAAACACACCTCGCGCACCGCCGGCTCCACTCTTGGCAATATCGGGCGCATCGGCCAGTACAAGCTCTCGGTATGAGGGGAGCTCAATGACAGACTCTAGTGCACGTACCACCTCCTCGATTCTGTCCGCCTGCGTACTGGAGATGAAAACGGGCCGTGCAGAGAACAGGTATGGGCATCGTTCCTCTATCAGTTCAAATAGCATATCGTCATGCACTTCACCGGACAGCGCCGACTTCAAGGCAGTCTTGTCCAAGCTGCTGCAAAAGCAGGAACTGTTGAGCTGTTCTGCTGGCAACCTGGTCGAGTCATAGTTGCTTGCCGGGTTGTCAGTAACGATGTCGGAATTTCGCATACGGTTCCTATCCTTGGTGCGAGCTTATGGCTCGGGTACTCCGCGCCGCCTGCCCGCGAAGGCGTAACGCGTTAGTAATTACGGAGACGGAGCTAAGGCTCATGGCAAGGGCGGCAACCATGGGAGACAGGAGCTGTCCTGTGAAGGGATACAGCACCCCGGCCGCCAGGGGTATCCCAAGCGCGTTGTAGACAAATGCAAATCCGAGGTTTTGCCACATGTTTCGCACCGTCTGGACAGAAATGGAGCGAGCGACCGCAATGCCGCGTAGGTCTCCCTTCACGAGGGTGATATGGGCACTATTGATGGCCACGTCCGTTCCGGTACCCATGGCTACGCCAACGTTTGCTTTGGCGAGCGCCGGCGCATCGTTGATACCGTCGCCAGCCATTGCGACAACCCGCCCCTCTTTCTGCAATTTGTCTACCAATGCAAGCTTGTCCTGCGGTTTCACCTCGCCATAGAACTCGTCTATCCCTAGTTTGGAAGCAACCGAGCGCGCCGTCGTGGTTCCATCCCCGGTAGCCATAACGACAGTAATTCCATCGTTACGGAGGGTCGTCAGCGCCTCTATTGTCGTGGCTTTGATAGGGTCAGATACTGCCAAGATGCCTACTAGTGCGCCTCCCTCGGCGAGGTACATTACGCTGGCACCCTCAGCTCTCAAACTCTCAGCAGGCCCCGTGAGGGCGTGCCAGTCGACACTCAAAGACTCCATCAATGCAGTATTTCCTAGTGCAACCCGTTTTCCGTCTACGATACCGGTCACCCCAATACCACTGGCAGACTCGAAGGTTTCGGGCTTCGATAGCAAAATACCTCTCGTCTTTGCCTCGGCTACGATAGCGTGAGCCAACGGGTGTTCGCTGCCTTGGTCAAGGCTGGCGGCGAGCTGAAGGACGTACTCGTCGTTGTACCCTGGCGCCGCGACAACGGTGTTGAACGCCGGCTTTCCTTCCGTTAGCGTGCCCGTCTTGTCGACGATAAGGGTATTAACCTTTCGAAGGTCTTCGATAGCTGCAGCGTCGCGGAATAACACACCCTGCGTTGCCGCACGGCCGGTTGCAGCCATGATGGACATAGGCGTGGCTAAGCCGAGCGCACAGGGGCATGCAATGATAAGCACTGCCACCGCGTTAACGAACCCAAAGACCCAGCTTGGTTCCGGGCCGAACAGTCCCCAGACCACAAGGGTCAGAAGCGCGATTGCCGCGACAACAACTACGAAGTACCCCGCCACGGAGTCAGCCAGGCGCTGCATTGGCGCGCGCGAACGTTGAGCCTGCGAGACCATTTGCACAATCTGGGACAGCATTGTTTCTGACCCAACCTTCTCTGCGGTCATCACGAGGCTTCCGCTTGTGTTAATCGTTGCGCCTATTAGCCGGTCGCCAGGTCGTTTTGTTACCGGCACGGGCTCGCCTGTAAGCATCGACTCGTCGACCGCGCTTTTCCCTTCCGACACCATTCCGTCTACCGGGACCTTTTCGCCTGGGCGAACTCTAAGGGAATCTCCGACGTGTACATGGGTTAGGGGAACATCTTCTTCGCTCCCGTCTGCGGCAATACGTCGCGCCGTCTTGGGCGCCAGACCCAGCAACGATTTGATGGCAGCAGAGGTTTGCGAGCGCGCACGCAGTTCGAGGATTTGGCCAAGCAGCGTCAGGGAAACGATTACTGCCGCCGCTTCGAAATAGACACCGATACGACCGTGGCTTGCAAAAGTGACCGGGAAAGCGTTCGGGGCTAACGTGGCTACGACGCTGTAGCCATACGCAGCCATGACCCCTGAGCCAATGAGCGTCCACATATTCGGGCTCATGCGCATGAGGGACTGGAACCATCGCACGAAGAATGGCCAGCCGGCCCAGAGAACGACCGGTGTGCTTAGCGCTAACTCAATCCAGTTTTGCCCAGCTACGCCTGCCTGGAAAAGGACATGACCGAACATTGCCAGCGCAAATACAACTGCTGTCAGAGGTAGGGTCCACCAGAAGCGCCGACGGAAGTCGACTAGTTCGGGGTTTTCTTCGTCGTCCAAGGAAGGAAGTTCAGGCTCCAACGCCATGCCACAAATTGGGCAGTTACCTGGCACGGCCTGTCGAATCTCGGGGTGCATCGGACAGGTGTACATCGTCCCTGTAGGAGCGTCCGTTGAACGAACTTCTGCCGGTTTCGCGGCGGCCAAATAACTCTCCGGCGCAGCTCTGAACTTCTCCATGCACTTTGGGCTGCAGAAGTGATAGACCTCGCCCCCAAACGTAATTTCTCGCTCAGGGTTTGGACCAACCTTCATCCCGCATACAGGGTCGATGAACGGTTTTGAATTCGCTGGTTGCTCTGGATGGTGCACGGAGTCCGCACCGTGGGCATGGTGATGATTTCCGTGTCCCGCCGCGTGGTCGTGTGTACCCTTGCTCTCAGTCATGGTCGCCCTCCCAGGGTCGTAATGTCACATCAAAACTGCAGCGCTACCGATAAAAGATGCGGCACAGTTGCTTGTCTATCCATTCACTAGTCATGACTTACTCTAAACGTTCCCTTAATGGGAAGGTCAAGCACATTCCTGCTGTTCAGAGCCCGCACCAACGTGCGGTCTCTGAACAGTCGGCTACTACATTGCAGCCGGCGGCTGCTGCGAAGTCAAAACCGCAGCTGCAAACAGCACAACAAGTAAGACAATGCTCTCCACCTTTAGCACGAACTTCACGCGCTCAAGACCATGCACTGAGCCTCGGGCAAGGGCAAGTCCGACAAACTTGTTGTACCCGCCGAGAATGAGCGCAGCGCCTACCAGCCCGACCTTTATCAACAATGCAGTTGTGTAGATGCTGTTGCCAAATAAGTTGTCTACGGTTCCAACCCTGTTCCATGCATTGAACAGCCCAGTTATGAAGACTGCTCCGACTGCGACCATGGCCGCTGCAGACATCGAATCGAGGTAGCGAGCCAGGCGATTCAGGTCAGGCTGGCCTGCGTCCGTAGGCATCGACTTCCATGCAGAGACAGCAACTAAGCCAGTCCATGCGCCCATCGCAGTCAGGTGGATTACCTCCGCGGCGAAAGGCAGAGTCCAGTAACCGTTTTCGCCGGCATGCCCCATTGACGCGCGCACAAACGCGAAGAGACCTAGGGCCACCAGCACCGTCCACTCGCGCCACACTGCAGTCGAACGAAGTGCTCGAATCACCAATACCAGGGTAATCGCAAAAAACGAGATATAGCCGGCCCGCCCAATACTTGTCATGGTCAACATCTGCCAGACTACATCTTTGGCTTCTTGTAAGCTAACGCCCCCCATTACGGCGGCGGATGCCCACAACATTGTGACTGTCGCTAGGACGCCGAGTGTAGCCGCGACAATATCTCCCGCGCGCAGCAGGGCTTCAGCGTCTGCGCGAGGGACACCTGAGGCCAACAGCCAACGGCGGGCCAGCCAGGAGCCGACAAGCCACGCGAACGCAGCGTTTAAGGCAACGACTGACCCAACTTGAAGGCCCAGGACGCTATCCACTTATTTCACCGAGAACGAAAACGTGCCCGTACGGCGGTGACCGTCATGGCCGGCGACAGCCCATTTAACGGTATAAGTGCCTGTGGACAGACCTTTGGTTTGTAGGCGCACCATTGTCGGGTTGGCGGCATCGACCTTCGCCTTCTCGGTCTCGACGACCTTACCGTCGGTGTAAGTCAACGTAACGGTGCTAAACGCTTGCTCGACTTTCTCGTTGAAGGTCAGGGAAATTTCGGTCGGCGCCGCTTCCAAAACGGCTCCTGGTGTCGGGTTCGAAGCTGCAAGCTTCGCGTGTGCCATCGCGAGTGGGGCTGCGATGGTAGCTGCTGAAAAAACGCAGGCTGCTGCGATTTTTTGGATAGATTTCATATTCAACCTCTAGTAGTTATTGATTACTTAGCTTTACGGGAGGACCAGTGGACGTGCGTGATGAGCCACTTGTCGCCCTGCTTTTCTAGTACGGCAGTCTCTGTTCCAAACGAGTGGACGTTCGTTCCTTTGAACTTGCCTTTTGTCTCCGTTTCGCGCGTGACGATGGCGATATTTCCTTCCACTCGCTCGTTCTGGCGAATGACCGTCTGGCTCGTCGCTTTAGCAAAGGCCATGTCACTGGGGAGATGGTGACCAGCATATTCATCACGTGAGCGCTCAACATAACCAGACTCGAAAATCTGGATAGTTGGGGAGAGGAAGACGGTAGCTGCGTCGGCCGTCCCCGCCGACAACGCTTCATGAAACGCAGAGACGGTTTCGAGCGGAGTCGCGGCGAGTGCCTGGAAGGACGCGGCAGAGAGCGCAATGGCAAAAAGTGTTTGGCGCATAGATTTTTATATGTCTGTAATGGTCGGGGACAGCCGACAAGCCGATTTTCGATTACTAGACTTGTCGTGCTCTTAACTGCTCTCGAACTACTTACTTCGTCGGCGTTGCCCAGGATTTTTTCATCTCGGCCATGTGCGCCACTTCCTTCTTCTGCATTTCGACGAGTCTGTTCGCGAACTCCTTAACTTCGGCGTGCTGGAGCTTTGGAGCTGCAGTCTGCGCCATCTTGATGGCGCCTTTGTGGTGCTGGCTCATCATGTCTACAAACATGCGGTCAAACTGCTCACCCTTGGCTGACATCAGCTTGTCACCGCTCATGCCTTTCATTGACTCGGGCATCCCAGGCATTTTCATGTTCATCGCTTCTGGCTTCCCGGCATACCACTGTTCTTTCCACCCTTTGAGCTGGGCAATCTCTTTTTCCTGCTCGGCCATCATCTTCTTGGCCATATCCTTAAGTTCTTGGTTGGCTGAGCGACTTTCAACCAAGCTGGCCATATGCATTGCCATCTGATGATGCATAGTCATGGTGTCCAGGAACTGCTGTTCATAGGGCGCTTTTGCGGCGTTCGGTGAACTCTTGTGCATCGACTGCATGTTTGCCATGTCGTGCCCGGCGGCGCCGTGCGAGCCACTTTGATGCTGTGGCATAGCACTTGCGGACACAGCTACGAACGCGAACGAAGCGAGTGCGATTTTCGAGATTTTCATATTTACTCCTTGGTTGGTTGCAAACATACTCATCACATCTCATTGCTGCCGGCATCGACGCTGAGTTCGGACGACGACGCCTTCTACTGCTCTAACTTAGTCTTGAACTGCCAACTGCGTGACAACGTATCGTCCCTCAAGCTTTTCGGCGACAAACTTGATTTTGTCGCCTGCCTTGAGTACATCGAGAGCTGACACATCCTTCACACCAAACACCATCGTCATGCCTGGCATGCCCAAGTTTTCAAGCGGGCCATGTTTGATAGTGAGGCGACCGGTGTCTTTGTCTACTTTCTTAATTTCGCCATCGGACATAGCTGTCTCCTGGCCAGCGACGGCAGTCTCTGCATGATTTCCGTGGTCATGCGATTGGGCCATAGCGCTATTAACAGTGATGAGCGCAAACGTAGCTGCTGCGATGTGGGCGACGATTTTTGCGATTTTCATTTGGTATCTTTTCTTTCAAATTAGATTAGCTGTCGTTTTCTGACCGCTAGTGACGACTTCCGATTCGGTTACCTTACTTAGCAACCCTAATTACGGTCAGTGCCCGGAGTGGCCCGACGGTTTGCGGACGTTAAACTCTACGTTCTGCGCTGGCTTCGGCGCAGGCATAGACTGCCCACCGGCCGACGTACTCCTGACCGCTTCAAGCGGAGCGCCACTCCATTCGTAGGCCAGGGCACCGGCTGGGTGCTTGTACCAACCCGGGTCGCTGTAATCGCCTCGCTTTTGGTCTTTACGAACCTTCATCACGGTGAACATGCCTCCCATTTCCACTCCGCCGAAGGGGCCTTGGCCGCCCATCATCGGAAGAGTGTTTTCTGGCAGCGGCATCTCCATTTCACCCATCGAGCCGCCCGTAGAGCCCATTGCCATATAGTCTGGAATGATTGAACTAATCTTCTTCGCAGCGTCACGCTGGGAGACGCCAATCATGTTGGGAACGTCGTGACCCATTGCGTTCATGGTGTGGTGGGACTTATGGCAGTGGAATGCCCAGTCACCTGGGTTGTCCGCGACAAACTCGATGGCACGCATCTGGCCGACGGCAACATCAACGGTCACTTCTGGCCAACGCGATTCCGGTCGGGTCCAACCTCCGTCGGTACCGGTAACTTCAAACTCGTGCCCGTGTAGATGAATCGGGTGATTGGTCATCGTCAAGTTGCCGAAGCGAATACGCACACGCTCGCCCTGGCGCGCTACCATCGTGTCGATACCTGGGAAGACGCGACTGTTGAACGTGAACAGATTGAAGTCCAGCATGGTCGAGGTCTTTGGGACGAAGCTTCCCGGCTCAATGTCGTAGCTACCAAGCAGAAATACGTAATCGCGGTCGACTTTCATGAAGTTGGGATTTTTCGGGTGGGTAACCCAGAAGCCCATCATCCCCATGGCCATCTGCACCATTTCGTCGGCATGCGGGTGATACATGAACGTACCGGGCCGCTTAGCCTCGAACTCATACACCATCGTCTTGCCGGGCTGGATGCCTTTTTGCGTCAAACCGGTAACACCATCCATACCATTCGGTAGTGGTTGACCATGCCAGTGGATGCTGGTGTGCTCTGGCAGGCGGTTAGTCACGAAAATACGAACACGGTCACCTTCAACCACTTCGATGGTCGGCCCTGGTGATGCGCCGTTATACCCCCAAAGGTTTGCTTTCATGCCAGGCGCAAATTCACGCACAACCGGCTCAGCAACCAGGTGGAACTCCTTGACTCCGTTGTTCATGCGCCATGGGAGCGACCACCCGTTAAGAGTCACGACTGGGTTGTAAGGGCGGCCGTTCGGTGGCGGCGGTGGAACCTGGGTCGCGGCGCTCTGCATGATTACTGCTTCTGGGAGGGATGCTGCGCCCACTCGGCTGACTACCCCCGCCCCAATTAGCGCCGCAGCACCGGTGAACAAATCTCTACGTGAAACCATCTCAATTCTCCAATTAATGTTCAGCTGCTGGCGCAGAGCCCGACGCTGCAATGGTTGCGCTCGAAACGGCTCCGCCGCTGCCGTTTATTGCTGTCTGTAGTTCGGTCTCTGCAATCCAAAAATCGCGTTGCGCTTCAATAGCGCCGTTGACGCTCGTGATTTGGTCGCGCGAGTCGGCCAGCAGCTCGAAAACGCTGGCAAGCATCCCGTTGTACCGGAGGAGGACCTCTTCCGAAATCTGCTTCCTTAGCGGGACCACCTCGTCGCGATAGTGTTTGGCGACGTCATACGTAGTTCGGTAGGCCGAGTACGCTTCGCGCACTTCTGAGCGCACGCGAACAGCCGTATCGGCGGTACGATTGACAGCGAGCATGTACGTTGCCTTCGCACGAGCACGTCGAGACCCACCCCAGTCGAAGATAGGCAGTTCCAGCGATATTTCGTAGCCGTTCTCACGAGGCGCCCCGGTAGTGCTCTTGTTGGCGTATCCAGCGTCCAAAACGTTAATGAAGCCTGTGGCGTTTGTAAGACCCAGCGACCGAGCGGTAGCGTCAACGTCCCGCTTGGCAATTTGGATGTCGAGTCTCTGCTCCATCGCAAGAGCCTCGAGCGCTCCCGGCTCATTCGGCTTTTGTGGGAGGTCTGGCAGGCGGTCGGGTATCTTGAAGTCGACGTTCGAACCCCAGAGGCCTAGTAACCTGACAAGTTGCTCACGCGCTGCCGTAGCCGAGTGGCGGGCGCGGGCATACTGCGTAGTCGCCTCCGCGTAGAAAGCCTGCTCACGTGCCCTGTCCAGTTTGCTCCAGTTGCCAACCTTGGCTTGCTCCTGCGCGAGCTGGGCTCCAGCCTCGGCTGACGTCACAACCTGACTCAAGAATTTCTCTGTCTGAGCAGCTGCGACGGCGCTGAAGTACGAACGACGGGTTTCGCTAGCCAAGCGGACTGCTTCGGATGCTGCGGTCAGCTTGGCTTGTTCAAACCGGCTACTTTCAATAGTGCTGCGCAGTGGAATAGTGAGCAGACCAATCAGGTCAAACATCACGCTACGTTCAATTTCAACCTCGTCACCGCCACGCATCCGGCTAAATGAAAAGCCCGGATTGCGTATACGGCCGGCTTGGACAAAGTCGGCTTCGGACACGCCAAGCTCTGCTAGCGAAGCCTGGAGGCCGCGGTTGTTGAGCAATGCAATCTGCACCGCAGAGTCAGGCGTCAGAGGTGCCGACAGGAGCTTGGAGACTTGGGCAGAGCTAGCCTGCGCGTCACTGTCGTTCCTTTCGCCCGTCACGCCGAAGCCGGTACGGGGCTGCGTCAGCTTTGAGACGTCGCCCGCTGCGCCGTCGTTAGACAGCGTCGAGCATCCGGCTAGAACCGATACGGCCAGTAAAAGACTGGAAGTCTTCAGTAATGGTGTGAAAACGATAGGCCTCATTTCTTCGCCTCTTTTGCTTGTTGCTGATGCTGTTCGTGTGCCGCTTCACTCGCTGCACCATTTGCAGGGACCGGGCGAGAAATTGTGGCCGGTTTTTTTTCCTGGCCCATCTTATGTCCTGCGTGTGGGTCGGGCTTTGACACCGGCGCCATTTGATGACCCGCGTGCGGGTCTGACTTTGGAGCCGGTGCCATTTGATGACCTGTGTGTGCCGTCGGCGAAGGTTGGCCAGTACGGGCCGCCCGAGCGACAGCTTGAGCTGGCATCTGATGCCCTGCATGCGACGCCTGACCAGCTGGTTCAGCTGGTGTTCCGTGGCCAGAAGGGGTGCCTGGATTTGCGCCTTGGGTCGGCATCGCGTGCCCAGCGTGACCGCTAGCATCTTGGGCTGCCGGCGTGTGACCGGCGTGAGCGCCGCCATGCATACCCTCGTTCGCAACCGTAGCGTTAGCTTCTTTCCACACTTTGTCGGGCGAGACAGTGGTGTCCTGAGCGACCCTGTAAGTCGAAAAAACTGAGGTATAGGTTGTTTGTGGAACGTGAGCAGCCGGGTCGGCGGCTTTGAGAGAAGCTGGTGACTCGCCCGCGATGGACGCGAACGAGGTCAGGGCTACCGCACTGGCGGCAGCAAAACTTTTAGAGAACATAGTTGTCCCAAAATCGAAAGTAGACGCGCAGCAGTAGTGCGCGACAAAAACACGACGGAATACAAGCGAATACGCGCGTCGTTGCTACCGAAAACGATTAAGCGGCGAGATGTCGAGGGGGACGTTCGAGACTGTCTGGGATGAAACCAGCAACGAGAGTAGAGCCGAAGGTCAGATAGACCTCAGCGCTATTGAAGGAAGGCTTGAAGGTCAACAATTGCGGCGGTGCAACGGCGCAAACAAAGCACGCAGCACAAGCGCTGCATGACCCGTGCTTGAACGATTTGGACGTATCGTTATTTCGGTCGTCTGAGGACGCCATTTCTGGGCAATCTTCCTCATCACCTGACTGCTGGTCCATCACGGCATCGTGTGAACTTGCCGATGCGTCACCGTGGTCCATCAAGGTGGCTGCGACCATAGTCATACCCTGATGACCAGAACTGCACGCGCGCAGCATATTTGCCGTAAATGCCTGGAAGGGCATCACGGCAATCAGCAGCCACAGCAGATAGGTTTTCAGGGTGCGATTCATTGGTTGAGAGTGTAGCACGGACGTCTATGTCGTCAAGACGACCTGAATCGAACGATACAGGTTCCCACAAGGGGAAGGTCAAGAAAAGTCGTAGACTCCCCGAAAAAATGCATACATTCTGCTACAGGCCAACCAAAGTTGTCATAAGTGCAAACAAAGTAATAGTGTTAAGCAACATCATGTTGCGCTTGCACTTAATTGCAACTTCTCCCCACTCCCCGACTAATGAACCTCTTCCGCCTTTTGCTTTCAATGCTGCTTCTTGTGTCCGCAAACGCGGGTGCCCAGGATGCAAAACTCAGCCAAAACTATCGCTTCTGCGAAGCTGGCTATTCGAACTGTGACGCATCCCTCCTGAGCGCGTCACAGCTCGAGCAAGTGCACCGAGCCACACTAAAGCGAAATTTCCGGGCTTGCGACAGCGGGTGAGCACTTCATTTAGCATCCGTCTTGATGGAGATACTGACTTAACGTTACCGAGCGACGTCCGCTAACACGACGCTACGTTTTTACACAGCCTAGGTCGGTTTCAGTCAGTCCAATTAGCGACTGCGGCCTCGCGGTCAGCGTATGGGTAGTGGCATTTTTGCTGCGCGCGTCGTGGCATTTTTGCTTCAACGGACGGCTGCAAACAAGGAGGTTCATAGACATTTGGACATTGAAAAATTGCATCCTAGCAGGTACGGCATCTTAGAAATACGTGAATTTCCACAATGCCGAACTTCCGCTTTTGGCCGAACCCGGCCCTTCATGCCCGCATAGCAGATGGCCAGGTTGAAATCCAGAAGTGCCCGCGACAGGCCGGTACCGACCCAAACCGGACGTTGATAGAAGACAGCCGTTGTGACAGGCGACAAGGGCAAGGCAATATGCTAAAAGTTAGAATTTCGCTAAAGCACGACTCAAGTCCAGCTGCAGCAGTACCCAATTCGCATGGATGCACGCGAAGCAGGAAAGCATCGGGTCTAGCTCGTCAAGATAGTCGGCGCTGGGAATGGCGTGGCAAGCACCATAACCAGATTGCATGTTAATACCTTGAACGGCGTCTACTCGGCCCACGCCGACTTCGCGGGCCTATTCCAGCGTGTTCGCTTTAATACCCTTCTGCGACATGACGTTTGCCACGACCGTATCAGAGAACAGATCCAGCTGCTGGCACAGCGCGACAAACTGCGACACACATTGCGGATCGCTTTTCCATTATCTTTGGGGAAGTTCGCGATCGTCTTAAAGTCGGGCGCCAAGCGTTGCGTCAACCACATCAGCTCGACATTGCGCTGCGCTTCGCGCTCGAGCCGACGGCTCGACTGGATGCGGTTGAGGTAGCCATAGATGTAGAGCTTAAGGAGCACGGCTGGATGGTAAGCCGGCCGGCCCGTCTTTGCTGGTTGCACCCGCGTGAAGCCCAGGAAGGCAAGGTCAAGCTCATCCACGAATACATCAACTACCCGCACCGGATTATCCTCGGTCACGTAGTCGTCCAAGAGTTCGGGCAACAGCGTGCCTTGGTCACGGTCTTCGCCTTCGATAAAGCGCTTCGTTGAGCATCCGTCTTGATGAGATACTGGCTCAACGCGTACCGAGCCACGTCCGTTTACACGACGCTACGTCTTTACACAGCCTGGACCGAAAGCGGAAGTTTCTGGTAACTCGTCTGCCTCGGTCTCTTGTGTCAAACATTATTGTTCGTGTCCGAGTTATTGTCCGTCCACGGTTTTCCGTAATCCCTAAAGTTTCGGTTTAACCGCCGAACGTTTTTCGATCACTGCGATACCTGCCACGGATCAATGAGGGATACCCCCGTTGGCACAAAATCAGCGGTGTTGCGGGTAACCACCGTCATTCCATGCACAAGGGCGGTTGCAGCGATGAGCGCATCGCGCTCGCTACGCTTGTCGGGTACATGCAGCCGGGCGCAGCGTTGCGCCACGGCGGTATCAACAGGCAGCGTACGTCTAGCGAATTCGGGCAATACCTGCTGTTCGAGCCAAGAACGCAACATGGCCCCTTGGGTGGCATCCTTTCTCTCAATCGACAGAACGCCGAACTCCAGTTCCATAATGGTGATAGCGGACACAAACAGGTCAGCGGCGTCAACGCTCTCTGCCCATGCCGTTACGTTCATATTGGCCTTGCCAAGCCGCACTTTGCGGAGTTCGGAAACCACGTTTGTATCGAGAACAAACATCATGAGAAATCAGGCGCCCGTGTTCCGATGGTCACACGCGGAGGCTCAAAATCGATGTCAGCGATACCCGGCATAGCCAGCGCATCAGCAATGTTGCGCCGCTGCTTTGTAAGTCGCTGATAGTCCTCAAAGCTCATCAGTACATGGGCAGGCCGGCCCCGATCTGTGATGAACACCGGTCCATTGGTTGCGGCCCGTTTAGCCTCGCTCGCTCCTTGATTGAACTCGCGGCTGGATATGGTGGTAATGGTCATGGCAACCTCTCTTGTGCTTGCTTTATGTAGTTATGTTACTACATGTCGCAAGTGAGTACAAGCGGAATGGACAAATCCCCAGTGTGGTCACAGAACCCCCGCGTAGTGTTCTCCTTGCCTATCTCATTTGTGCTGAAAGCTGTCGAGCTACCGCTTCATATCCCTCATGCGGGTAGCACGGCCAGCCTACTGGCATGCAGGAGCCCGGCCGCCTGTCGACATCAACAAAATTAGCGTGACGATTTGCAAGTTGCCGATTAGCTAGTCCAGGCCGCGCCGGTGCCACGCGCGTTGACGAGTGCAGCCTTCCATCAGCTGGCCAACATGCCACCGGCGTTGACCTTGTTCGCCAACATCGACAACTGACAGACGCGCCAAGCCTACCAGAATGATTTCGAGGAATTCATGCGCGACGCCGGCATCACTGATCCCCCAGCGTTTCGCGATGTGGCGCTTGCGCACGTGCTGGCCTGGATCTGCGCGATCTCATCGGTGCCACCATCCGTCGCAAGCTGGCAGCCCTGGCAAGAAGCGGATTGCGGATCTGTTAATCGTCGAATGGTCAACCGACACGCACGTTCTTCCATCATCTCCTTAAGGTGCCGGTAACTCAGCGGATAAGCGGCGTCCCAGCGGATGAAGACCAGAATCACGTCTATCGGAAAGCGCATATCTTTGAACTTGAGCATGTGGGTCGTTGTAGATTGGGGCAGTACAGTTTGCCCGACCGGCCGCCGTGTCCGCTAATGCGACGGAACCCCAGCGCCGCTCGATCCCCTTTTGCTGTCATAGCTAACAACCTTCATCGACTAAGCGAATGTTGACTTGCGAGATGAAATTCACGCTTTATTATAGATAAGTCGGCTAAATGTCGGCAGGCCTATTTTCAACAAACTCGGAAGAATAATAATGGAATTTATAACTGCAATTATGGATTTATCCTTGGCTCAAATCTTCGTCGCAGGCGCTACCCTGCTCATTATCTTTGGCGACAATTCGGCTGTCATCGAAGAAGAAGAAGATGGCAACAGCGATTACGAGAACGCGAGCTGGAACCCTTCTAGCGTCAATTACAATGAGTGATCTATGCTTGCTGTTTGATACGCCTAGAATTAATGCTCTCGTGAAAATCAGGCAATGCCCTGCATTCCTGGTCCATAATTATTCGCAAGAGCGAAATTCGAAGCTGCACTAGGATCCATGACCTCGATCGGTCCCATGGCTTAATACTTTATATGGATTGGAGGTAAAAATGTCCCTTATTTCTCGATTGAAACGCATCGGGCGGCTGGCGATCGCGCTTTTTAGAGGATTCTTCACTTGGAAATCAACGATCGGCCCTAGCCCTCGTTTTGATCCTGTGCACACCACTTTGCTGACCCACTTGAAAAAAGTTGCACGCTACGACACAAACCTGTTTTTCGAGCCTTTTACTCTTGCAGTTAAAGAGTTCGAGAAAGAACGAGCGAAACCTTACTAGGAAATGCGCTGTTGACTGCCTAGTGGACAGCGCAAGATAAAGTAATTTTCCAATTGCGGCCCCCAATTGCTTCTGGATTGGGGGCTGTGGTTATATAAAGTTTTTTGGACGGGTGCTTGGCCCGGGTCTTGAAAGAAGCTACTGCATCGCGTAAGATCCCCAATCCGCGAACTGGGCAGGACGTGCGTCCAGTATCACTGTCTTCACCCTTCTAAATCGACGCTTAAGGTCATCTACTACTTCTACCAGACACGTTGCGCCCAACTCTTTTGCCGTACTTCGCGGCGCTCCCACCGCCATACAAAAGCCAAATCACTTTGGTCGATGACTTGAGATGAATCCTCGTGCTCGTCAAGAAAAGATTGGACCTGTAAAACATCATCATCTGCCATCGAATCGGGGGCAAATATCAGGTCGTCTTTGTCTCCTGTCGGTGTTTCCTTGACCCGATCGAAGACATATACCATCCCGCATGCAGCAGCGTCATGCTGGCTAGCGCCTGCCAGAGTCAACTTAGACATCCATTCATACGCTGTCACCGCACACGCAACCTCGTCATATTTAGCGACGCGGATTTCCACTGAATACTCGTAGTAGGTGATCATATGGGTAGGGAGCTGGTGCCCGAACCCACTGTACGACTTCGCTTCTACCAATGAAAACTGCGCGACCTTCGGCGGCCTGATAAAAAACGAGAGCAGCGTTCGATCTGCTAAGGTCCGTGTCATTGTCTCCATAAGCACCATGGACACTTTCTCTACACGGTCTGGGTGCGCCATTGTTTCGCCCCAGGTTTCCCACGAGTCAGCGCTTACCTCGGCAAACGCCTGCTCTAAAGAGGGAGGTTCGTGGCGATCAATTGCCACTTCCCGTGCAAGCGGTGCGACTGCCGCAGTACAGAATCGTTACGAAGCATCGAGGCATTCACTTCTGTGCGACCGTTGACATCAGAGCGTAGCGTTTGGAATTCACTGAACTTCATTTTGAAATCTCTAAGGTCGGGAAGTGAAGGAGTCCGGACGCCAGTCTGCGCTCCGAGCTAATCACGAGCGGCGACGTTTGTAGTGGTCTAATGTCCCCGGACACTTCGATAGGTGGATAATTCACCTTCGAAGGAGTTTACATGACCAGGCAGCGCCGCAATTTTAACCCCAGCTTCAAGCTCGAGGTCGTCCGTATGATTACAAAACAAGGCCTCAGTATCTCGCACGTCAGCCAGACAATGGATATCGGCGTGACGGCGATCCGTCGCTGGATGTAGCAGTACGAGGCCGAGCAAAAAGGCCAGCCCGGCATCGGCAAACCATTGACGGCTGAGCAGCAAGGCATTCGCCAGCTGGAGCAGGAAAACCAGCAGCTTCGTAGTGATGTGGATGTGTTAAAAAAGGCATCGGCCTTCTTTGCACGCGAGCTCAAGTGAGCTACCGACTCATCGACGAGCTGCAAATGAAGGCCGTTCCTATCGCACAAACCTGTCGCCTGCTCGGCGTAAGCCGGGGCGGATTCTACTAAGCGAAGCACCGTACTGCCAAGCCGGTTCTTTGCAAAGCGAGCGTGCATCTGCGTGCCGCGTTCATGAGCAGTGGTCAGAGCTACGGTAGCCGCCGGCTTGTCACGGCGCTGGCCAGTAGCGGCCTCCAGGTCGGCCGTTACAAAGTGCGCCGCATGATGCAACAGGCCGGCCTGAAGCCAGTATGGAAGCGTAAGTTCGTGCACACGACTAACAGCAAGCATGCACTGCCAATTGCATCGAATGTGCTTGCCCGGCAATTCAACCCGGCGGCGCCGAACGTGGCTTACGCCTTGGATAACACGTACATTCGGACCGGCGCCGGCTGGCTTTATTTGGCTGTCGTGCTCGACCTGTTCTCGCGCAGAGTTGTGGGCTGGGCGATGGCGCCGAGCATGCCGGCGACCCTGGTCTGCGATGCTCTGCGCATGGCAATCCACGCGCGTCGCCCAGCAGCCGGACTGTCGTCCATTCCGACCGCGGCAGCCAGTACGCGAGCGACCAGTACCAAGCCCTGCTCGACGAACATGGCTTCGTCTGCAGCATGAGCCGCAAGGGCAACTGCTGGGATAACGCTGTTGCTGAGCGCTTCTTCCTGAACCTGAACATGGAACGTGTCTGGCAACGCAATTACGCGAACCATGCAGAGGCCAAGCTCGACGTGGCCAATTACGTCGCCGGCTTCTACAGCTGCGAGCGCCTGCATTCTGTATTGGGCAATCTGCCGCCCAGCGTCTATGAACGCACAATGGCAGAGAAAGGACCTCTCACCGTGTCCGAAATTACTTGACCACTACAGCCTGGAAGATCTTGCACGCCCTTACGAACTGCCCGAGGCTACTCCAGCGGCGACTTGCACGATGCGGATCATTTCGGATGAGGCCGACTTACTTTTCGACGCCCTTATCACCGCCGACCGCGCACTGTACAAGCTCATGCACAGTCCCATGGCCGAAGTAGCAGAGGAAAACATGGGCCCGTTCCTACGTTCGTTCACCATACTGCGCAAGGAAGTGTTCGGCTTTCAGGGCGACAAGCGCCAGCCCTCGCTAGGCTCGACTGACACCGGCGATTAAGCTGAGTGGAGTCTGGTTGCGTGGCCGATGCTTACTCGAGCGCTGTCAACGATGGACACGGTGTCCATCACTCTAATCGGCTAAGTTTTTGATTCCATTCAAAACACGTACCCCTGTCAAGCAATTTCGGGGTCGAGTTTTAGCTGCTCGCGCAGTTTCATCGCTTGCCAAATTTCATTGGCGCTGTACCTACTCGTATATCAATCAGGAGCGCCTTCATGCACAACATGGATTAGCTGGAAGCCGACTTCACCGCAACGATCAATCCTGACGTCCTCAAAGACGCCATGAAGGCCGCCGGCGCCGGCTCCAGGGAGCTCTGGAAACTACCAGTGGAACAACTGCGGATTATTGGAGGCTTCAATATCCGCGTCCACAATGACGCATACCAAGCCAAGATCGACGAATACGCCGAATCGCTCTTCTAAGAAGGCTGGATCCCTCACAAACCGATGTCGGGCACCGTCCAGTGGGACGAAGCTTCGGACAAGACCTAATCTACATTTTCGATGGACATACCCGGCTCCTGGCGATTCCGATCGCAAACGCCCGCAGGGTGGCGGCAGCCCTGCCTCCGATCACTGAAGTAACTGTGATCGTGATCCCATCGAAGAAGGAGAAAGGCAAGAGCCTATTGACATGGAAGACCTGACAGTTGCCATGGTTCAGGGCAATAAGAGCAATCCACACTCAGCCTATGAGTACGCTATCGCGTGCAAACGGCCGGCCGATAAAGGCAGGCCAAATAGTGAGATCGCGCGTCGCTTGGCGTTGTCCGGTGAATGGGGCAAAAGTCTCCTGCTGCTGATGGCGGCCCCAAAGGAGCTGCGCGGTCGGGTGGCCAATGATGCTTTGACAGTCACGCTCGCGGTTCAGCTGTTGAAAGAGCATGGCAGCGAAGAGGCCGCAGAGATGATTGAGGAAGCGGAATCCGAGAAGGAGGCCCAAGGCAAGCCGGTCAAGCTTACCCGCAAGAACATTAAGCCCAACAACCCGTTCACGAAGGAGGTCAAACGTTCGGCGCCAGCGATGTATGACGCGCTTGCGAACGTCAAGAAGGACCCGGCTTTCGCGAAACTGAACGCGGCCAGCCGCGAAAAGCTGCTGGAAATCATGGTGACGCTGGAGAAGGCGAAGGACGACGGCGCGGTCGACCATTCGAAGCAGACGACCATCTTCGACGCAGCGGCTGCTCACGACCCAGCAAAAACTGCTGCCTAATTTTTGTTGGGCCCGAAGCGACGGTGGCCCTTACCTATGACAGGTAAGGGCCACTTTGCTTTTTTATCCACAATAACTGTGGATATCTTTTTGTTCTCAGCCTACCCAGCTCCTGATGCGCCCTCGGTCCAGGTGCGTAAAACCTTTTGATGGATAGTACCGCACCCCTCCCCCTGCCAGGTATCGACCGAACCTGCTCAGGGCGGCAGGGCTGACCCCTTCGATCCGTAGGGCCAATGCCGCAGCCTGCATATGGAGACTGTTGCGCTTCGCACCTTCCCTTGCGTTCGTCTTTGGACGAACCCCACGGGGCGTTGTCAGCGCATTGCTGACTTAGAAATGCGGCTGGCAATCTCGACGGACGAAAGCATTCCAGTAGAGACGTGCCCATCTTTGTACACAATGCTCGGGGTCGTAGTCAATTCCAAACGCCGCGCCAGCAGCAGATTTTTTTCCAAGGCAGTGTCATCACATTTCGCAAAGCTTGATGGTCTGCCTGCCGCGATTTCCTTCCACTCCTTCACTCGATCGGCCGCACACCGCACACCGGACGTTCACGGCCAAGCGGCGGCTTGACTCGGTGGTGCCAGGAAGCATGTGCCTGTACACGGTGACGTTGTCGAGCTGGATCCAGTTCATGCTCGATCTGCCGGCAGAATGGACACTCAGTGCTCAGGAAAACGTGTATAGCTCGCGATCCGTTGCCCAGGGTGGTCTTGAATGTGGCATCGGTCGTGATTGCGCTCAACGCCGACGCATCGAGCTGCGTTTCCGTTGCCGGGCTCAAAAGTAAGTTGACACAGAAGGTTGCGGCAACCAGGACTCCAACACGAGCGGCCAGCTTCTTCACGTTGCTCGGTTTGTTGGCTTGCGCCATGAAGTTTGAGGGTTACTATAGACATATAGATCGTACTTTACCGAACAGCATTTCTGGAGCACTAAGTGATGGAATTTTTTAACACTCTCATGAATACCAACCCGATCCACATCCTTCTGGCTGTGGGCGTACTCTTCATTATGTGCAACGGCAGTTCGAGCAGTAGCGTTGAAGACGATGAAGCCATCGACGATAGCGATTACCAGAACGCGAGCTGGAACCCAAGCAGCGTTAATTACAATGGCTGATCCGCGTCCTCTAACGGGGACGTCGCGAATACGCACTGGCGCTTTCCTGGTAATCGAAAAAAAGTCCGAGCGAATGTCGGGCTTTTTTCTATGTGTGCACGAGGCCAATAGTTGAAAAGACGGATCATGGGGGTGTATCGCATCCTGGGAGTAACTTGCAAGTAGTCGGGCAAGGAACCGGGCTTCGTTTTCCAGATTCTATTGCAGTTGCTTCCCTGGCGCTGCTAATCAGCCTTGTCGCCGTATTTCCCACTTGATCCACGCGCAGGTGGGAATGAGGGCACGTTCGACACGTTGCCGCCATGGGAAGCCGCATCCCAAATCCACCACCCTGATTTTCCGTATTGTTCGTCGTAGTGCGCGCTCTTCTCTTCTTTGCGCTGGAGGTACCGCGCGTCGTCACGACCAAAGACCTCCATTGGTACTTCCCGAAGCGTATCCGTCAAAATAAAGTCCGGCAGCACCAGGTCGGTGCTGGCCTGGTAGCACAGTGGTTTCATGAATGAGCGGCCCTGCATCACCAGGAAATCGGCCACTATGCGTTCATAACTCGACTCTACTGGAAAGAACTCGGCCGTAATACTCATGAGCGCCATGTCGATAACGAAGGCATACACGCCCTTTCCGCCCTGTCTCAGTTCTACCTGCGCGATCGCAACTGGTCCACGTCCGCCGCGCCACGCCGCTATTGCATTCGGGAACCGTCGGACAGTGCTGTCCCACAGGCCATTCTGCATGAACGTCATAGGAATCCCGTGGAAGCCTCCAATCTTCAACTGTCGAGCCATTGCATCAAAGTGCTCCTGCGTGAAACTGGCCAGCGGTGCGATTACAAGCATTCGATGTTTGGCCTGCAACGCCAAAGCAGCGCGCGTGCGATTGCGCTCCGCCTCACGTGCATCCGCACCAAATGCCGGCAACAGCAACTGGTCGACCAGCTTTACCTGCCCCCCTAGACATTGTCGGCTGCATTGTTGATCCACCTGTAGGACAGCGAGGGCCTTCGCTTTCCCGCGAACGCTGGCTTCCACTAGTTCAGGCCGGCTTCTTCCCACAGATAGTAGAGCAACCCGAGCAGCTTCATTGACGACTGCTTGACCGAAGGAACGCTGTCCGTTGGCGCCCCGGTGGGTCCGGCCGGCCCGGCAGCATCACCACGCTCGAGCATCCCGATTTCCAGGCGGATCTTGACTGAGCCATCGGGTTGCTGATCGATTACTCCGAAGTTATCCCCGCCTCCGCGACTCTGCGCAGGATTCGCGCGTAGTACTGGCAATCAGCAGCATGCTGCCCTCCGATCAGACTGAATCGTGCGAGCGAGAATAGATCACTCCCCTCGTGATATTTCACCGTTAGGCGCCTCGAACCTTTTCCCTTGCATCCGCAGCGCAAATCTGCGCGGTCGTAGGCTGTTTTCAATACGGATTGCCAGCTGTGCGAGGCGCAGAAGCGATGCTTCCACGGATTGCTGATGGCCCTTGAAGAGTCGCTACAGTCCAGGGCCAAGTTGTCCGCGGCCGAGATCAGGGACAGCAACGCGGGTGCGGATCCGATCGATCGTGCAAGCGCCGAGGAAGAGCACCAACTCGCGATTGCTGCCCGGGTTCGTGACGCGGCGCAGCTGCTCGACGTTCGCGCAGCGCTCAAGCGGATCGAGGCTGACGAGTTTGGATGGTGCGCCGAAACAGGCGAGATGATCGGCGTTGGCCGCCTACTCATCTGTCCAACGACGACACTCTGCGTCGAAGCGCGAGAGCAAGAAAACTCGCTATAAGAGCTGATATGTATATGTTCACTCACGAGGCGGTGCAACCAGACAATCCGCACTACAATCCCACACTACTTCTGGATACCCTCATGCAACTGCTGGGTGCCCGTAACGATCGGCAGCTCGCGACGAGACTTGACGTTAATCCCTAGCAAATTTGCAAGGTCCGGAAGTGTCGGCTTTCCGTGGCGCCGGCCTTGCTTATTAGTATGCACGAGGAGACTGGCCTGCCCCTGCCGCTGCCCCTGTCCCTGCGCCAGTTGCGGGCTCTGATGGGCGACTATCGCGAGCATACCGGCGCCAGTTCCAAGCACCCTGCCGTGCCGCAGCTTCAATATTTCAATGGTATCCGCGCATTTCAGGCGCTACAGTCACAAATAAATGGGACTGGTAGCCTTGAAGCATGAAGGCCCTAGTCAACCCCGGCTAGCGAATGCTGACCAACGCGCAAATCAGCCTCAAGGACGCGCAGAGCGCCACGACCGACCGGCTAACCTCTCATACCCTACTGAGTGACTGTAACTGAATCAAGCAAGAAGAAAAATGCCTGGTCAACCCCAGGCATTTTTGCTTGAGGCCTTAACGAGCGGTAGCGAAATGATTGGCGGCCGCTTCGAGAGCCGCGATGTTATGCACTCCCGGCACCAGCCAATTCGTGCAATGCCGGCTGCTGTGATGCTCCCACAGCGCTTGCGTCACACTCGGCTCGACAAATGCGCTGGCCGTCATCAGTTCCGCGGTAAGACGAATGCAATCATTCATCCGATCCTGCGGAACGCTTTTCAGCTTCTCCGCAGGAATCAATGGGACGGCAGCCGAGATAGCATCCTTAGTACGGCCTGGAGCGTCATGACCATTGTCTCGCCCGAAAGTGCCGTAATAAGCACCGGTTACGCTCTTTCGGGAGTGGCCAAGCAATTCGCTCACCTGGACTCGTTTGACGTCTAGAACCTCTCTGGGCATCTGTCCGCCCGACCCGCCCAGCGTAGGCGGAATCATGTCGGCAATTAGAGCAGCGTTCTCAGCATACTGCGCGCGCAGTCCATGACCTGTGCAATTGCTTGCCTGCTTTGTTATTCCGATTTTGGCCAGCATCTTATTCCATTTCGCAAGTGAATATTTCAGACTGGCTTTACTGCCATCGCATTGCGTGAGCCAACCCATTCGTTCGTTCGGCTTTAGCAAAGCCTTGACATGGTCGAGCACTTTTCGCTGTTCGTTGGTATCGATATAAATATCGCGTGGGCGGCCACCCTTAGTTTTATAGGCCGCAAACTTGTTCACGCGATCTACCTTCCATGGAACGCATTGAACGACTTCCATACGGCGCAGACCAAATGCGACTGCCATTCTAAGCATCACCCCGAATCGCCAATCTATGGCATCGGCCTCGCGTACCTTCTCGGCTACGTCAATTCCATTGGCAGCCCAGCTTTTGCTTTTCTCCGCGGTGGTCTTCACACGCAATTCTTCCCGAGGGACATCAGGCAGGTAATGCGCCGCATCCTTCACCATTTCGCCTTTTCCGATCCAGCGGCAGAAGATGCGCAGCTGAGACAGGTTCCCTTGGATTGTCTTTGGCTTGTATCCATTCTCGTGCCAAAAATTGCACAGCGCCTGAATGTGCTTCTCCCCTAAGTTTTCCGGGTTTTGGAGGCGAAACCCAAGTTTGACCAAGCGGGCGAAACTCGCATGCAATGAATCACGGGCAGCTTCGCTTGTTCGATCGCTGGCGACCGAGCCATTTACGCGCGTCCCAGCATGCTTCGCCAGAATAGCGTCCAGTTGTGTTTTGAGCGAGTCCATTGATATCTCCAGTCTAAGAAAAAGATGCGTTCGGGAAGCCGCATCTCATTGCGCATTTCGCTACGCACAAGGAGATACGGCATCTTAACAAAATACTAATTATTAATTATTGCCGGGGAGAGGGACCCAAACGTAAGAACCTTGATTTCGCCTTGTCTCCCCTCTTGGCAAAGAGACAATACGCCGGCACCTTTCGGTTACCGATCGCCTGACTTGCTGCTGCCAGGCCCTGAACTCTCACGTGGTTTCTCACGTAGCGCTTCCCGCCCGTGGGCAGGTCTGTGGTGGCGCTCGCACCCGATGGTCTTACTCACACCCGTAGGTGTCGCGGAGGCTGCATTAGCACCGGCCACAGGGCCAGCGATTCATGCGTCGGGGAGCATTCCCGATATCCGCCTTTCTTCGTCTCTTGATATTGATGCGGTCCAGACCCGGACCATGGGCGCAGCTGCTGTCGAGCTGCTGTTGCTAGAACACTGAGAACCCTTGAAATGTGCCTCCCAAGTGAGTGGCAGTTCCAATCTGTGGGAAATCTGTGTTCCTAAATGTCTCGAAACGCTGATGTAGCCTAGCTTTCGTCGACACTCTGTGTTCCACCGTATTTCCTGCATTGTGCCAAAAAAAAGTGGCAAGAGAGCCACGGGCGTACAAGGATATGGAGGGATTGCCTTATTAGTGCCAGGCCGAACTTCCCTGGTCAGGAGATGTGCCGCTAAGGCGGCGTACTAATTGGTGCTTTTCGATTCAACAGAACGGAAAAGGGGAGGTTTACAACAATGCCGCATAGCGACGAAAGGAATTCTATAGGTAGCGGCGACGAAAGTGCAAGCTAATCCTTGCGAAAAACATGGCGCTTTCGTCGTAAAGTTATATCGTTCGCTGTGTAAAGTAGCAACCAATCCGTATATAGCACTAAGGTAGCAATGCGATAGCGTCGGTATGGCATCTTGGGAGCATTGGGGTAGCATTGAGATAGCATTTTCAATTCTGTGCCCCACAACGTCATCGTTCAAATCAAGCAGCTTAACGGCATCAAATAATGACACGTCTTTCCATTTCTCTAACTAAACCATTGCCGAAGGTGAAATCAAAATCTGCACAAATCACCGATCTGCTCCCGGAGATTGAGGCAGCCCTCTCGGCTGGGCACAGCCATACAGCAATTTTCGAAAACATCAAAAATACGATAGGACTCGACCTTACATTTGGATATTACAAAAATACAATACACCGGATCAGACGGAGACGCGATGTGAAGAATATAACTGTAGAAGTTCCTCTACCACTCTATAGATCGAAGCAGGTTAAGGGTGCCGTAGGGTCCGTCAAAGTAGTACCAACCATCGCCGCGCCAATGAGTAAAGCGCAAAAGATTTTACTCGGGCCGATAGACGATTTTTTTTCATAAGGATGAGCAATGAATACTATTCACTTCGTAATGATGGGCAAAGGCGGCGTCGGTAAGTCACTAATCGCCGTGACGTTGGCGCAGTATTTGGCTAAGCTAGAACGTCCTTTGAATTGCGTCGACCTCGATCCGACCAGTCCAACCTTCAAGCAGTTCGGCGCTCTTAATGTCGAGCACATCAGCATTGCCGACAACGAAGCCAATATTGACCCAACTCGTTTCGATGTCTTGATGGAAAATATTTTGAAGTCGGACACGGATTGGGTAATCGACACTGGCGCACCTACGTTTTTGCCGCTGGTGAATTACCTTGCCGCGAACGAAGTGTTCTCATTCCTGGTCGAGTCGGGCCGCCGCGTCGTAATTCACTCGCCACTTGTTGGTGGCGTTGCAATGCATGAGACCGTCAGCGGACTAAAGGCACTCCTGCAAATGAGCGATTGTCCGATCGTGGTTTGGGAAAATGAATTTTTTGGCCCTGTTGCCTTGAACGGGAAGCGCTTCCTCCAAACTACCGGGTACGAGCAGTTTAAAAGCCGTGTGCTTGGCGTAGTGTTACTGGAGAAGAAAGATCACAAAACTGCGGAAGCCGATTTGCGTTCGATGCATGCCCGCCGATTGACTTGGAACGAAGCAGATGAGGACGACGGATTTATGACGATGCAACGTAACCGCCTGAAGATCATGCGTCGCGATATCGATGGCCAACTCGACAAGATCGATCTGTAACGATGGGTGATCTCGCGATCCGCAAAGCGATCGTCCTAGAGCTGTTCACAGCGACTGGCGAAAGCATTCCAGAAGACGATCCCATCGTCACGGGGGCAATCCTTTTTTCCCACAAGCTTAATGAGGTTGCCCGCCTGTCGGCGGAGGAAATGCAATCGGCTGGTAGGCTCGCAGCTGCCGCAGTGGATGAAGCCGGACGTAATGCCTCGCTGGTTCTCACCCAGGCCGGCGAGCGCTGCGCTTCCGAATCACTTGCGGTCGCTGCGAGAGCGGATGCCGCAGCACGCGCTGCAGCGGTGCAGCTCGAACTCCAAACGGCTGAGCGAGCCCATTTGTTGAAGGCCATCGACGCTCAGGTATCTAAGAGTGTGAAACTCGCGAACGCTAGCATGTCGGGTCCTGCCGTCCTCCGATACGTTCCTGCGTGGTATGCGGTTGTCGGTGCGTTGATTGGAGCGGTGGCGCTGGCGGCAGCGTGGAAGATTGGAATTGATCAGGGAACAGCCCGCTCTGAAGAGGCGGCAGTAGGCCGGGCATTCTCGCGTGTCGTCCCGTCACTTGATCCAAAGCTACGCGAGCATTTGATGGAACATCTGAGGAAGAGAGCTGGATAACCCTGGCGTCGCAAACCCGACTTGGGCCGCCACTTTCCGTTGCTACTCTTGGCTTAACCACCGAAGGAGTACAGCATGTTTAACCGGAAGTCCAACAACGCCGACATCCACCAGCATGATTTGGCCCGCCGCGACCGCGCCACCTTGCTCAGTTCCCTACACGCTGGCTGTGCGCCGGAGGCGCCAGCCACTACCTCGAGCGGTTGGGGCGCCGACGTCGCTAAGATAAACCCACGCTTGGTTCAGGCATACCTTGCTGGTACGGGTGATCTCCGCGCTACCTGGTGGAACCTATACAGCTCGGTCTACATGGCCACAGTGCCGGGCGCTACGCTTGAACTTGCGATGATTTCATTCCATCGCCTTTACCATGCGCTGACTCTTTCCAGACTCGGTTTTGCGCAGTCGGTAGCGAGAGCAGCTGCAGATATCGAGGAGAAAGGTGTGCTTGTAGCTGCCTATAATTCGGTACTGCGAGAGATGAAACGCTAGAGCGCGTGTAGGAATACAGAACGGAAAACACGCTGTCTTCCCTTTTTTCGTCGTAGTATTTGCCTACCGGGGAATGATGCCCCGCTCAATCCAGAAGTTGATAATGTGCTGGATCTTTGCAGCATAAGCATCACGTTTGCTCGGGGTCTTTCTGTGATAGGTTCCGATCCCCTGCCAGTCATTACCCCGTTCATTGATCCTGTTTCGTAGGTGCCAAGCTCCCAAAAATACAAACTTGCAACCATCGCGCATGTCGCCGGTGCTAACGTCGTACCGAGCAAGGTCTGGCCCGTGCACGCTGTTAATTCCCATCATGCCTTCGTCTACCAACCCGTCTATATTGCGCGGGTGCTTGGCGGCTGGATTGAAATTGGATTCGACTGCAGCAATCGCGCGAAGAATCCACGGGTTGACATTGTAAAACCGGGCTGCGTCGTCGAAAGAGTCGGCCGCCGCAGGGATCGGGGCAAGAAGCGCCAACACCAGGGCGGCACCGGCGGTGAACGTTGGATGTATGTTGCGGTCGGAGAGCATTGCTTCTTCGGGCGGGAGCTTAATGCGTTATTTCTTGACTTGGCCTAGATGACGTTGGCCGTGACGTAGCCAGGTGTCTTGCTGTTGTCCGGGAAGAAAACGGCCGGTGTGCCAGTAATGCGCTGCTTCTCTTGCAGCGCGGTGTTGCGCTCGAATGGGGTTTCGCAACGCCCTGCCGGCGCTGCCGGTAGCGGCGCCTTACCGGTCATGAAACCATTGCAAGCAGCAGACTGGTCCTTCGCGCACCAAATCGCAGTGGACTTAACCATCGAATCGGACTCCAGGATCGGGATCAGGAAAGTGTATATCGTCACGTTGTCCAGCTTTTCCACCTCGGTCATCTGCTTGCGGCAGAAACTGCAGTTGGGGTCTTCAAACGTGGCGATTACACGCGACCCGTTACCCTTGACCATCTTGATGATGTCTTGAAAGGCAGGCCCTTAAAAACAAACTTGCTGAATTCCTGTAGTCGCTTTTCGGTCAGGTTGACTTTTGTGGCAGTGGCCACAATTAGACCGAAGCTCACGAACGAAGCCGTTTTGTCGGTGTAGACAATGCCTGGGTGCGTAAGCACTTCGTATAGTCCTGCGTGAGCAGAAGGCATGACCTTCTCGACCATCTTGGGTCCAAGAATTGGTTCTAGCTTAGGAGCGAGCTGCTGGGTTAGCGTACCAGGCGCTGCGTGCGCGGGGAAGACCGTAGCTACGCTGCCGATCAACATGGCCACTGCCGACACGCTATACAAAAGGGGCATACGCATACTCGGAATCTCTCAATAAAAAAAGGCCTGCGCGTTTCGGCGCAGGCCTTGGTACAGCTGGATTAACGCACTTCGACGAGGATGTTCACGGAAGTACCGTTCGCATCACTGTAGCTGAAGAATTTTTGTGCGCCACCGCCGATGCTGAATTCCGCAATCGTTCCGAGCGTTACCGTCACCGCGGAACCCGCATCCGTGAACAGGGCGACTCCAGGTTTTTCGTTGACTGTGTTACCGCTGCCACCACCACGCGCGGAGACTGCCAAAGCGGTTGTAACAGCTGCTGCAATGGCAGCTCATCGGGTTGCGGTTGAAATGATGGTACGGCTCATCAGGACACTCCAATCGGAGAGGATATGCTGCACTGTCCCAATATCGAAGGTTTCTCAGTTCATGAAAGCGGCTCAGAAATCGATGGGATTTCCGGCTCAATTGTCGGCTTGCATGTATCGGAAGCTGCCATATCATGGTTATAAGTTTCATCAAAGAAACGTACTCAACTTCTCACTAAAGGCAAGACCATGATGAAATTCAAAACTTCCGTTACCGCTGTCGCTATCGCTCTGACCCTCGTTGCGTGCGGTGGCGGCGGTGGAAGCAACGCTCCTGTGACTCCTCCGGTTGCGGTGATCCCTCCTGTGTGGACGCCTGCGCCAGCGCCGGTTCCGACGGTTACGCCTTCGGACATTCAAACCAGTGTCCCGGCTTTTTCCTATGCAGTTGCAAGCGAGGAGTACGTTTTCGTCACCGCGCTCAACGAATTCCGCTCTGATATCGGCCTAGGCTTGTTGGCGCAAAACACGTTGCTGGATACCGTAGCGGCGAAGCACTTGGACTACGTTCTTAAGAATGACATTCTGAACGGCGGCACTGTCAACATGCGTACCAATGACGCAGCAACTGGTCGGTCAATGTTCCACATCGAGCAGGGAGACAAACTGCTGTTCACTGGTATTCAGGAACTCGATCGTGCAAAGTTCGCTGGTTACGCCGGCTCCTATGTTGGCGAGGAACTTGCCTTCGCCGGCGGTAGGGGAGCCCAAGTAGCTTTTGATGGACTCGCTTCGACCGTGTATCACCGCGCAGGACTCATGATGCAAAGCGTCAATGATATCGGCGTCGCTGTTGGTAAAGACCGTTCGCAAACGGTAGTGATGGAAATAGGCACCACTAAGGCGCAGAGGCAAGCGGGCGATTTCGTCGGCTTGTGCCCTGCAGCAAACCAAACTGCCGTCGGACTGCATGCGGGCGTCGAAACTCCGAACCCATTCCCAGAGCTGTCGACGGCCAATGCCGACTTTCCGACCAAAACAGGTTATCCAGTTAGCGTCCTTGGCAAAGAAGGAGCGACTGTTGAAGTCGTCACCTTCACGCTCACGGAGGCTGGCGCGGCCGAGCCAATGCATGCTCGTATCGTGACCAAGGACAACGATCCTAACCGCTATCTGTCGTCAAACGTCGCGTTTTTAATCGCTAAATCGCCGCTGAAAGCAGGCACGGTTTATACCGCCAAATTCTCAGGCCGCGTCAACAACGTGGTAGTTAACAAAGAGTGGAAATTCACGACTCGTTCATGAGTGAATCTTTGCACGACGCGCAAATAGCCAGGTAGAGCGGCAGCAACAAAAGAAAACGCCCGGAGTTATCCGGGCGTTTTTCATTACGAAGGTGGACCTTGCGCCACTGGCGACGATAGTCGGCCCCATGCTTTTTGGTCTTCCACTCGCCTTCCCCCAGCATCTTGATGCCCGGCTGTCGATCAGGAGGTGCAATCCCGTTGTCGTCGGCTGCACTCCGACCGTCACCGAAAGATACTTCTGGCGCCGGCTAATGGTACTGAAGTCGGGTACCTGCCGGTCCAGGCCAGCAAGCTTGAACAGGCTTTGCGCCATGCCCATCGCCTGGCGCAGGGCCAAGTTGAACAAGCCCTTGATCGTCGCCAAGCAGAACTAGGATCGCCGCCTTACTGTACTTCGGGCGCCGGCCCCCGCGTGCCACTGGAACATGTACTACTCCTAATAAATTCCGAGTAGCGGGTTAAAAAAGGAGTCGGTGACTGGGGCGTCACTTGTCTATGCGTACATAGAGAAGCGGTAGCGGGTACAAAAATGCCGGATGCCGACAGCGTTAATTTAAGCAACTTTCTTGACCTATCTAGCATGTCGTTGTGGAATATCACGAGCAGCTAAAACTCGACCCCGTTTTTGCTGCACGTGTCCCCGTGATTCTTGCGTTAACAACGACTTAGCCGGTGGCAATGATGGACACTGTGTCCATCGTGTGAGATCAGAGCGATGGGACTTTCACCCTTTGGCCGGTTCAGTCCGGCTTACAAAGCTAGTTGTAGTGTCGTTGATATATCGGACAGGAAGCCGGCGGAAAAAATAGCCAGGACGGAGAAGCCAATTCGCTGGACCTTCCGAGTTTCGAGCAACGTGACGTCGCCGTGGTTGATCACTAGGGCACAGAAGAGCAAATAGCTATCTATGACGCTGCCGGTAATGCCCCTGATAAGGCCTTCGACGTGGGCGAAAGCGGTCCCTTTTTGCAGATCGAATGCGCCTCGGGATGGCAATGAGTGTGCCGACGCCGAAGTAGAAATTTAGATGGACGCTCTTGAGGAACAACTTCATTTCAGATTTCCTGATTCCAGTAGGGATCATGTTCGCGGTGAGGTTGCGAGAGATGCCGCGCAAGGTGGATACCGTGCCGGTTGTTCTGGCCGTTGCAACAAAACGAGACCTGCCAACATCTAACGATTATATCTTGCTGAAAAGCAACGACTAACTCAAATTCGGTCTAATGTTGGCCAGCTTTCAACCAGCGCGTGTGGAGATAATCGGAGTAAAATTCGGTTGCCATCACCGCAGACGGGTGAGAAGGCAGCATGAAAAGTAATAAACCCACCGTTAGAAACCGTATTTGTTCCCCTCCAGACACACCTCGAGCGTCAGCCGCATTTGAAACTAACGCACAGAAGAAGTTCGATCAAAGCATCCCTCCAGACAAGCTACGGACTATTCAAGCTCAGCCGTTCGCCTGCTCGCCCCTCGTCAGGTGCTAAAAAAGTGAAGAGAACAAAAAGAACAAAGAGAATCCAGAGAGTCCGCACGGCCCGGTGCCGAAACCAGCGGCGTTCGCATCCCCTTGGGGTTAAGCAACTTGCCTGTCTGTTAGTTTCAGTTATGGTATCCTTGACGTAATCCACACCGAAAAACCATGACGGTTCACGCCTTCGGCGCCAGCCGCCACGCGACCGCGGTGATCGTAAATAACGAGGTGCCTATGCCTGACCTGAAAACGTGGGACGATGATCCCCTTGCCGCCTTCACGGCCTTCGTGACGACGCCGGCTTTCGCCAGCACAAGCCGGCGACTTGGCGAAGCCGAGCCCGAGGCAATCTCCACGACTTCGGCAGCGGTCTACACCTTCATGTTCGGCAAGTTCGCGGCTTGGCTAGCTGGCCAGAACCGCCCCTTTTCCCAGGTTGAGGAACGAGACCTGGTGCGCTTCATCAGCCAGCTGCTTAGGCGCGGTGAGCAAAACAGCGGGATCACCGAACGGTATCTGCGCCTACTCGAGCGCTGCTACAGCTACCTGCAGATCGCACCGAACCCGGCGACGTTGGCAACCAAGCTCGCTACCGACAACCACTACCTCGCGCAGAACGTTGGCACCGAAGCTCTCGACCATGAGCAGGTAGCCGCTTTCGTGGCCGCCCTGCCCCCGCTCGATCCGCCCGGCGCTAACCGGGCCGGGCGACTGCCCAAAGCGTGGAAGCGCCGGCGCGATCACGCCGTACAGGCAACGCTGCTCTTCGGAGGCTTGAAGGTGGCCGAAGCGATCGGTCTGCATCTGGGCGAGGTCGAGGACTCGTTTAGCCCGCTGCCGATCCGGTTGAAAATCAATCCAGAAGACAAACACGCCACAAGCTACGAGCATGACACCGTTGTCCACGGCTACGGCGCCGACGTGCTGCGCTACTGGCTCATCGAACGGCTAGCCGAGGATAGTAAGGGGCAGCGCCTGTTAAAAGGCGACCTGGTCTTCCCCGGCGATGCCGAGGGAAAGCCAATGTCGAAGGTAACGCTCTGGCGCCAAGTCAAAGCGACGTTCGCCCGGGCAGGCATCGATGTCAACCGAAGTGGCGGCCGTACCTTGCGGAACACATTCGCCTCGCAACAATTGAAGGAGCACGGCCGCACGAAAAACGATGTCAAAGGCTATCTCGGTCTTGCGTTGGAACGGTCAGCCGAGATTTACGAAACAGCCAAGCCGAGAAAGAAAGGTACCCGATGAAGCTCTCGGAAATCACAAACATCCTGGCCGAGGCCGGATTGCCTGCGCTCTCGCGCGACCAGCTGCTCGAGCTGGCCAGCTCCGGCGCCGGCAAACGGTTTGAAGCGGCCCTCCTCGCCTTCGCCGCCGGCGATCCCCAGCAGCGTGACGAGCTCGAGCCAACTGTCCGCGTGCTAGACGCAACGACGCGGGCGACTCTGAAGCGCATCGGTAACCAGTTGCCCGTCGACGAGCTGGTGACAGTGGCGTGCAAAGAGCGGCGCCAGTTCTTCGACGCCATCGACGCGATCGCCTTACGCACGCCACGCGCCGCGGCTGCGCGGAGCTATCTGGCCAGACTAGGCGCAGCAGCTGTGGTCGCCGACAACACGCCGGCACCAACGGTGGATCCACCGTACTACAGCTTTAAGATTTTTTCCTCCGCGGCGGCGCTATGCATCGCTGAGGCTACGACCAGGGCGGAGCGCAAGCACACCATCAACATCGAGGGCGCCGTGGCGCTCGCCGGTGGCGGCGCTCGCAAGACATTCGACTGGCCAAACAAGATCGTGGTGCAACTGACCGTGCAGGAAGCCTACCAGGTGCTTGCTCTGCTGGAGAATAAGATTCGGTCGCTCCGCTTCGACGGTCATGGCCGCGAGCACGACAAATCGCTCCAGATCGAGTTTCAGGACTCACATTATTTTTTCCGATTGATCCAGCGCGGGCGGGCTGCGGTAGCGGTCCAGGTACGTGCGGTCGACTCGTTCCAGATCGTCTCATTGCTCTACAAACAACTCTTGCGAAACGAAAGTCACTTGCAAATTGCCGACATCCGCGCGATGGTCGACCGCATGGTCATGATGATCACTGTTAGGTAGCCAGATAGCGGCCAGAACCAGCGGCCTAAGTGCACGCCCGGCCGACCTGCATGGATTGAGCTACGCACCTACTAGGACCGATCCTGGCCTGCAAAGTTCGACAGCTCCTCGACGCCCGGCTCGCCCCACAGGGCCTGTGCATACCACAGACCGAGTGAGGTCCTCGTCACGCCCGAATCAAGCACCTTGCCGATGGCTACGGGCCTCAGCGTAGACTGGGCTTGGAACTGGGCATATACCTCTGCGCGCTGCTGTTCGTCCATCTCTCTGAATACGTCGAGTGCGGTCTTGGCGCGCTCTGCACGGAAACGCTCCAGCAGCGTCGGCGCCGCCGGCGCCGGATCCTGTTTCTGCTTGCCCGCGACCTTCGGCGCCGGCGCTTTGATGTCGTTGTTGAGCGCCCATCGGAAGTATGCCGGCTTCGATCCGATCGGCGCGCCCGTCTTAACGAGTAACCGTGCCTCGACCACATTCAAGGCTTCGCTAACCTTGTCCGCCGGATGCTGGGCCAAGATATCGAACGCTTCATGCTGGTTCAAACCGAGCTTCATTAGCCGTTCGAGCAGCGTGACGTCAATGACCGGAGACGAATCGGCTTCCACCTGCGGTTCCTTCGACAGTTCCACCCTGAACTGGAGATACTCGACGCGCAGGCCTTTCTTGTGTTCGATTAGTTCGACGTCAATGTCAGTGACCGCGTTGAGTTCGGCAATGGCGCGCTTAAGCACATCGCGCTTGAAATACTTGTATTCCGGCAGGCTGCTCGTATCATCCGGCACCGGATTACCGGTCAGGACGCCATACCAGTGCACATATGTCTCGACATAGGTGACCTTCGACGGATTGGTCGCGTAGCGTCGGCACACTTCGTACAGTGCAAGTGATGGTCCGCCGCGCAGCATGCCCTGGTAGTAAATACTCAGACGGGTGTAGGTGTGCGGCTGCATCACGCTCTCATGCACCTCGGGCGGAAATGCAAAACCGACCCAGACCTGCCCGGTCTTGCTGCGCAGTCCTTTCGGATTGACAAACGTAACCGAGGCGATCAGGCGCTCGCTGGTCCACTGGCGGTCCGTCTCCAAGCGCAGCTTAATGTCCTGCATGCGCTCGATCTGCTCACGCAGGAACTGCATGTCCTTGCTGTCGTAATGAGCGTCTCTGGCCAGTTCAGACAAGGGAACCCAAAAGTATTTCTTGGATGATGGCGTATCGACCGGGGCCCGCTGTCCGAGCGAACCGATCTTTTGCGCATGATGAACCAGTACGTTAAATACCTTGCGGTTCAACAATGTAAGGGAGCCTTCGACGACCCGCAGTCCAATGGCCTCGTTCGACTTATTAAATTCGAGTGAAGGTCGAGTGATGACGGTGACAAGGGCGCCATTCGCGGCACCGGTCGGTTTTTCTCTGGGTTTGCGCGGCAACGGTGATTGCTCCTCAGGTCGTGCTGGGTAGTATCGATTGAAGTGCGTGAATTATGGCACTGTAAGCTTAGGTGAGAAAATATTTCTCACCAATTTATAGGTGAATTCAACAAATTCACCTTCTATGCGCCAGTACTTTCCCACCATATAGGCCCAGCGAGTGTTCAAACTCCCTGTTAAATCTCACCTAACCTACCTATCGAGGAAAACCATCCCTGTAGAAGCTCACCTATACGCCTCCAGAGCGATCCGGCTCCCTGTACGGCCTCACCGTCAACACCAGTTTCCCGTATAAGGGCCGGCCTAGTAGCCAGAAAATACGCAATTCTGGCGACGAACCTGCCTTGATAGCGCTGCAGGTTCCCACGTGACCCCCTGCATAGTCTCACCTTTGGCCAAATACACCCAGTTCTCCCTGTAGCGCCTCACCTTTACAGGAGCGAAGTACTTTTACTCCCTGTGTTGTCTCACCTTGAAAGGTCTTACCGCGCGTACAGTATCGTATACCATCGTTTTACTCCCTGTATTACCTCACCTTTAGGTACCGAACGTGCTTGACGGAAACAACTTCCTTAGATGAGGTCAACCCCGAACAAGAAATACTCGCCAAATGGAAAATATAAAGGGAATCGGCTGATTGAATCTATGCAGGACAATGGCATTAATTTCGATCTGGTATCAAAAGCAGAGCACGTCCTCTATATCGCACGATGATGCCCCGTAAAAGCTCACCTACGGGGGTAAATTGGCGCTTCACAATCCGGCGCTGGATCATCACTCCCCGCAGACACTCACCCAATGTAGGTCATGTCCCTGTACAGACTCACCCAAGGAGTCCCTACACCCTGTATCCACTCACCTAAAGTACCTGTGGATTCTCACCGATTTCGAACCTACTCCCTGTAGCGGCTCACGAAAACCCCTGTACAGTCTCACCATACCCCCCGCAAGATCTCACCGTTAACCCTTGGAACCCGCATGGCTGCTGAGTTTGCGCGCAGGTAAACAGGTGTTAACGGGTTAACTTTGTTATTCAAATAAACCTCTCAATAGCACAGGAAAAAAAATTGTGAGGAAAAAGACCGGAAACGACAGCGACGACGACGGCGATAGGCCCAGTATCAAGGCGAGTCAGCACTATCCTAGAGCAGAACTCGAAGTTTCGAAGAATGCTGTTAGCAAGAAATTACACTCCCTGTAGGGTCTCACCTTCCGATCGCGACATATTGGTTGTACGGATGGGCACCACCATTACCAAGTACCTTTATGCGTGGAAATCGAAGTCTGAGACGTTGTAAGCTAATTGTGCATCAATGAGATGTGTGCAAGGCTGAAAGCCATTTATGGCAAAATATCCTTGCATCGACCCTTTGCTTCTGCGAGAATAATTGCAGATTACATCACGGAGCTTATAGTGGCGCAACGACCCGTTGTTGAAAAGACGTTCAAAGTGCAGGCAGTAGCAACCATGCTCGGCATCAGTGCCGACACTGTACGCCGCGATTCTGACGAAGCCGATATCAAAGTACAGCGACAGGGTGGCGACGGGCCCAAGACGCGCCTGTTCACGATCGAGAACGTGTTCGAACTGGCAGCGCACCGGCGTCGCAAAAACGGCCTAACTAAACGCAGTCCCCTGATCATTACCGTTTACGCAGCCAAGGGTGGTGTCGGTAAGACGACGTCGGCCGCCAACATTGGTGCCGCTTTTGCCTTGCGTGGCCTGCGCGTGCTATTAGTCGACCTAGACTTCCAGGCCAACCTAACGATGGCGTTCGGCTACGATCCGGAAGTCACGCAGGAGGAGGCTAATGAACTAGGGATGGATCCGGGAGCAGTCGTGAAGTACCATTTTGGCAATCTATTGCCGCAATGGAGCAAGGACGGCAGCGTCGAACCACTCGCCACGGTTATCAAGAAGCCGTATGGTGAGCATGGGCCTCACCTGATTCCATCGGAACTCGGGTTCGACGACCTCGAAGCGATTTTCACGCTTGAACGGCTGATGGAGAGAAAACCGGAACTAGCGATTGCAACCTGGCTACAAAAAGGACTCTCCGGAGAAAATGCTAACGTGGATCTATCCCAATATGACGTCATCTTGTTTGACGCGCCGCCGGCAAAGAATCAGGCGACGCGCGGTGCGATGCTTGGCAGTGATTTCGTGGTCACCCCCGTGTCGATGGAGCGCTTTAGCACAAAATCGGTGTCGTACTTGGCCAAGGTTCTCGGCGAGCTCCAGCGTGATCATGGGCGGTTTCCGCGCATGATCACGTTGGCCAATTTCTACGACATGCGGCGCGCCCGTGTTGCGGCGCAAGTGGTAGCGCTGACGACCAAGTATCCAGATGCCTGGCTTGAAAAACAGATCGCTACCAGCGAGGAGTTCCGCAAGGCGCTGTCGGACGACGTGATCATGCCTGTGATTCTTTCCAGGCCAAGCAGCGGACCAGCGGAGGAGCTTCGCGCCGTGGCCAATGCATTACTCGAGAAGATGGAGGCGGCGTAATGGCGAACTCATCCAGTAGCCGTTCCCAGGCAGACTTGACGGCGGAACTGCAAGCGCGGCTGCGCCAGAGCGGCAACGCGACGGCCCCTGCGGCCACGCCGATTGCGCCTGCAGCGCCGGCTCGGCCAGGCAATATGCACATGAATGATGCTCCCCGCGGTCCGTCGCGCTCCCTGCAAGACTTGGTGGGCGCACAGCCAGCCGCGGGCGAGGCTGGCGCCGCGTCAAAGATAATGCAAGATGTGAACGTGCCGGTCGATCTCAGCGAGATCGACGATTCTCCCTATCAGCCCCGCACCCGTTACGACGAAACGGAGCTGCTGCTACTGGGCGAGCAGCTGCGCATGCAGGGGCAGGATGAACCGGTGCGCGTGCGTCGACTGACAAATGGCCGCTACCAGCTCATCTCTGGACACAGACGCGTGCGCGCGGCGCGACTGATCGGCTGGGCCACCATCGTCGCCAGGATCCTCACGCTCGAGGACCGTGAGGCGGAAATTGCCACACTTACGAGCAACGAGTCGCACGTCGGATTGAGCGACTTCGAACGCGGCTGCGCTTACCAGCTCGCGCTCGACAAGGGTTTTGCGACGACCCAGAAGGACGTGGCGCGCCTGTTTGCCTGCTCCCAAGGCCGCGTCTCTCAATGTTTGTCGGTGGCGCGCCTCCCTCCGCCACTTGTTGCGATGCTAGCGGACTATCCGTCGCTGCTGACCTACCGCCACGCAAAAATCGTGCGTGAAGTCCTCGACCATGACCCGGAAAGCTTGCCGGCCGTAATGGCTGCCGTCGAAACGATGATTGACGAGCCGGACCTGGAGCCGGAACAGCTGCGTGTACGCTGTACCACGAAGAAGGTCGGGATGCGCACGCGCGCTAAGGTCGCGATAAAAAAAACAGTACCTGACCGAAGTGGCGAATCGGTCTTCACGGTACGCTCGAACAATCGCAACCTAGTCGTAAACTTCAACGACCGGCTATCGCCCGAGCAAAAGGCAGAGGCCGAAAAGCAGATTCTGGCAGCGCTGAAGGGCGTCGTCGAGAGTCTCGAGGTGCCTGACAATGCATGAGCTGGCGGGCGTTGCTGTGCAGTGCTGAGGGCGCGATGAAAAAGTTCTTGGGAAGCTGGGTGTTAGGCGGACATTCCGGCTTTCTTGCACCACCTAGGTTGGCGTCCCTGACGCCTGCCCGGTAGGCGCGCACAACAATGCATTGGATCCTTTGCAACCACGCGCAACTAAATCGGTAAGTGGGCCATTGTCTTGGCACAATTTTAGCGCTTGGCTTGGCCAGCTAAAGTCCGGAACCACGGTAGGCATTTCTTTCGTTTGAGCAGATGAGACTGGATATCGACCCCATCAGTCGGGATGACTGGTGCCCTAGCCATTGAGAAGTTTTCGCGCGATCGCCAGTCATTTCTATTCTGCCAACGTTCCAGCAGCGGCAAACGTTAGCAAGCGGTGGCCCTGTCTCGCATCCTCGGTGGTTCTGTCGCGTTATTGAGCAAATGACAGAATTTTCCTTGAACCGCAATGTGCCGCTCAAACCGAGCGGACTATTCCTGCCAACGCAAAAGTTGGTCGGCGAACGCCATGGCATCAACGCCGTCGATCACGAACTGGCCCTTGCGGATCATGTGCATCGGCTCAATGCCGACGAGTACAGTCCCAGCGGACCGGCACGATTTGAAGTTGAGTATCGGCCTAGTCACCCGCTTGATGGCGCGATTATCCTGCTCGACGAGGTTCTTAAGTTACTCTAATTGGATCACCAGGATCGGCACGCCGCGGCCGGCGTTGACCGTATCCGTGGCCGCGTTGTTGGCGCCGCTTTTGTCTATCGCGACTTTGTTTGGTCGCCGCTCACTCCCATTGCGTTGTCGAAGAAGCGCTTCGCCGCGGTCATGTCGCGCTTGGCCGTCAGCAGGAAGTCGAGGTCTTGCCCTGCTTGTCGATGAAGTTGTGCCGGTGTTTCTATTGATATGCGTTCAATGAAGCACCATCGCTCCCCTTTTGGGATGCGCAGAGGATCGGCTGTGTAGGTTCGACAGTGGCGTATGGTCAGACCATTTTATTAGCAGGTAATAATTCGCTCTTGTAGACACTGGTATTGCCGTTCGCTACGTGTGCTGACGCGCGCTTTATTAGCAGCTAATAACTGTGGCATCTTGCGTTCGCGCCTGGAAACTAAAATCTGGCGACGTTATCAAGATGTGGTGGGCATAGTTTCATGCCTGCGTTGGACATTGCTAAGTGAGCTGCAGTCATACACACGGCAAGAGTAGTTATTATGCAGGCGTCTAGGTGATCTTAGAGAAAGCCCCCTGCATTGCGTGGCAACTTTTCCCGGTAGACAGCGTGGCATCGTGCTGGCATATATGTTGGCACTTGCGAAACCAGGAATCTGAGCAGGCCATTGGCACGGGCTTATTAGCAGCTAATAGTGTAGCCGTGCCATTCTCATGCGGCAAGTAGCGTTGGCATGCATTCTTGTTCTGCTGAAGTTCAATAGCAATGTTACTCACGATGCTTAAAAGCAGCAGTCGTTACATTGGTCGCCTCTCTGCAAAAACTAAGAATCTGTTCGCGACTTGACTGGCGGATGGCATCTGAGACAGATTCCACCAAAATCGCGCCAGGACAATGACCGGTAGCCTGACCAACGCGAGGAGGTGGTGTTGCATGCAACCACGAATCCATAACAACTCCCGCATTTGGTCGGGCACTCATGCGACTAGGCCATGGGCAGCCTGCCGACCTTAATACCCATTGGTAGCAGCTGATAATTGCTATTCACCGTCTAGATTGATGGATCTAACCCGTGCTTTACAAATGTACGAAGCTAACATTTTAGCTATCGGGGTCTTGGGTGAAACATGTGTACGTTTACGCCTTGGCGCCGGTTGGCTCTTGGCACCGATAACCAAGCAGGCAATTGACCGATTCTGTTTAACCGAAAGCACTGGTCTGTCCAGCGCCGTTGACCTGATCAAAAGAGAGCTGCTATTGCATGCGATTTTAGAAGTGTTTAGAAGGCATCGCGGCCGAACTACCGCTTGTGCTACGGGCAGATATTAGCGACTCATAAGACAGAGCATTCGCTTCCTGAGTGCCATGATGCTTGCGCGCTGGCTCATTCCTCCAGCACAATTTTCTACAGAAGCTGTGCACGGATATGATCAGCAGCTAACAGAGCCTATGTTTTTACTATTGCCGAAGCCTCTATCCATTCCCGTTCAGGTGCAGTATTAACGCCCATTCCTGGCGCATGGAGGGTCACCGGCGCAGGTCCAACGAGTGCCGACGTGCCAGACTACATTATTAGCAGCTAATAAATAGCTCTTCCAAGACTGGTAGTGAAGTTTTCCACTCGCCCACATGGCTTAGTCCTTACTAGCCACTAATAACCTCGTCGTCTGCGCGAGACCCAGTCACACGCAGACGAGGGCGCATCGATGACGGGATTAACATTGGTGCATTCCCGTATAGAACAGTGCCACGCTATCGGTTCAGTTGCTGATAGTAGCAGCAATATTTATAAGCGTAGACGCGAAGAGCGGTAGATCGCGCCTGTGTCGTAGTGGAGATCCTCATGTTCTGCGCGCACAAATACTCGTACTCCGAACACACGATCTCAGCCAGGATCCCAGCGTGGCATTATTAGCAGCTAATAATCCGTAGTCAATTACCTCATCATGCTGTTTGGCGCGGCGATTGGTACGATGATGACCGTTGGAACCCTGGGCCTGCTGTACCTGCTGGCCGGGCTCTGTCGTATTAGCTAACCGCCGGGGGTGGCGGGATCAGATAGAGTGCGGCGCCCGACCACTCAATGACTCGACATGCTCAACTTCAAAGGAGCACGCTTTCCGATCGATTTGATCCTGGGCTGTATCCGCTGGCATGCGGCCTACCCGCTTAGCTACCGGTATCTTGAGGAGATGTTGGAAGAGCGCGGCGTGTTGGCCGACTATTCATCGATCTAACGGTGGGCCATTCGTTTCCTGCCACTCATCGAGGAGATGGCTCGGAAACACACGTGCTTGGTCGGGAGGAGCTGGCGCATGGATGAGACCTACATCAAGGTCAAGGGCGTCTGGAAATACCTCTACCGCGCCGTCGACAAGCAGGACAAGACCGTCGACTTCCTGCTGACGGCGAAGCGGGACATGGCTGCGGCGAAGTGCTTCTTCGACAAAGCTATGGGAGCAAACGGCGATCCAAACAAAGTCGTGATAGACAAGAGCGGCGCTAACAACGTGGCCATGGATACGATCAACGCTGGTCGCGACGTGTCGATCCTTGTGCGCCAGGTCAAATACCATAACAACATTGTCGAGCGGGAGCATCGAGCCATCAAGCGCTTGACTAGACCGATGCTCAATTTCAAATCATTCCGGTCCGCCAGTTCGGTGCTAGCTGGAATCGAGCTAATGCACATGATCCGCAAAGGTCAGTTTGAGATCCACGGCGCTAAGGCGATGTCGTTCGCCGACCAATTTTCTGCGATGGGAGGAGTGATCCGTCCAATGTGAGGCGCGCAGCTCCGTTTTCGGCCAATTTCCGCCTTTGATCAACAACGCGACAGAACCCGACAGGCCGCTACCAATGGGATGGACGCCCCCACCGGTAACGGCATCAGATGTGCCAAAGTGGAACTGTTAACCAACCACTTGAGTCGAGGGGGGCGTGACCATGAAGATTACGACAGTCGGCATCGATCTGGCAAAAAACGTGTTTCAGATTCACGGGGTCGATGCACACGGCAAAGCGGTGCTCAAGAAACAGATCAAACGAGAAGAGATGGCGGTCTTCTTCGCCAACCTGGCGCCGTGTCCTAAAGGCATGGAAGCATGCGGCAGCGCTCATTACTGGGCGCGCAAACTGCAGATCCAGGGGCACACAGTCAAGCTGATGGCACCGCAATTCGTTAAGCCATATGTCAAGACCAACAAGCATGACGCGGCTGATGCCGAAGCTATTTGCGAAGCAGTTACCCGTCCGACGATGCGCTTTGTACCAGTCAAGCATGTTGAGCAGCAATCGGTTCTGGCGTTGCACCAGGCTCGACAGTGTATGGTCAAGGCCCGTACTGCGCAGGCGAACCAGATCCGAGGCCTGCTAGCCGAGTTTGGACTTGTCCTCCCGCAAGGCATCACGCATCTATATCAACGCGTACCGCTGCTGCTAGAGCAGGCGAAGGAAAAGCTACCTGGCTTGTTCCGTCAACTGGTGCAGCAGCTCTTGGCGCACCTGAAAATACTTGATCGACAAGTCAATGAGATGGAGATCCGGATTCAGATGTAGCACCGTTCGAACCCGGGTTCTGTCGCGTTGTTGGTCAAACATCGGAGTTCCCCCGACCCGGCCTGCACTGCTCAAATTGAACGGACTATTCCTGCCAGCGTAGAAAATTGGTCGGCCAACGACATGACCGCGGCGCCGTCGATTGCGAACTGGCCCTTGCGGATCATGTGCATTAGCTCGATGCCGGCAAGCACAGAGCCGCGGCGTGGAATGATTTGAAGTTGAGCATCGGCGTGGTCACCCGCTTGATGTCGCGATGGTCCTGCTCGACAATCGTCCGATGAAGCAAATGTGTGACTGTTTATGAAGTAAATGTGTGACTATCCAGGAGTAATGAAGTAAATGTGTGACTATTGTGATTATAGCCACGCTATTGATGTCGACGATCACAAAATGCATTCAAAGTTAACTTCATAGAACGATTGCTTTTTACCTTCAGGGCGTGACCAGCACACGCCGTTGATCACGCGCGTTTCGATAGCCCGATCCATGACATGCCGTACGAAAGCATCGGGTCCGATTGCAGCGATCCGAATAATCTACTGTGCCATCTCCGGTGGGGTAGCGTTCGAAAACTACTGTATGTCTGCTACGGTCGAACCCGGCCGTTGAGCTCTGCATAGCAAAGGGCCAAGGTCGATAAATTGCAGATGATTACGAAGGGCCGGATCCGACCCAAAGCGGCCGGTGGCGGGATATGAGGTTAAGACCCTTTCGCCACGAATTTAAGCCATACTCACGTACCAGTTTTCCGGATCCTGCCGTAGGGCCGAGCTGTTTAAAAGGCCGGGTATACCTTGATCCAACATCACATCTTGCTTGTTGACGATGAACCCCACGTGCTGCGCGTACTGCGTCTCTCATTGGAGCGTGAGGGGTACAGCGTCGCTACTGCCAGCGACGGTAGTACTGCATTGTCAGCAATGTCGATCAGGCTCCCAGACGTGCTCATCACGGATATCAAAATGTGTGGCATGAATGGCCGTACATTATGTCCGCTAGCACGCAAGATGTACCCGGATCATGTGTTTTTGATTTTAGTTATGACATCGATGACGGCTGTAGACGAACGTCATTGGGTCCAGGAGCTCCAAAACGCAGAATTTCTTGAAAAGCCGCTGTCGCCTCGACAATTGGTAGCAAGGCTTTCTCGCTACTTCTCTACGGTCAAATAACCAGGAAAATCTGTTGCCGTCCATTCATTAATGTCTGCTTTTGGGCAAACTTGCCCCTGGATGACAGGCCGGATGCGACCCAAAGCAGCCGCTTCGCCGGGAGAATATCTTGGCTCGTTACGTCATCCCAAACAAACTCATCATCAACACGCCGATGGAGCTTTTTTGCATCCATAGTGAAACAGCGATAACGCTTACGCAAATTGCAATTGACCCAGCAATGACTGATTTTTTTAACATATGTTCAGGAGTAAAGGAAAGTCTCTCGGACGATTCGAAGGACCGCTTTTGGCCGATTCCTGCCTTTCGCGTCTGGCTAGTTTCGATCCACACCAGACGTCACAAAGCGTGGATCCGGCATGCGATCAGGAGCCAAGCTTCTTGCGGCACTCAGCTTGCGCGGACTGTAGGCGGATCTGCAAGTTCTATTGCATGTTCGGAGGTGCCGGCGTCCCGAGGAACAAGTTGTTCTTTTCGGCCTGGGTGAAGCTGTCGAAATAGGTGTTATAGACGCATGTGCAATAGGGCTTCGCCATTTTGGGATCCTTGGGAGCGGTTTTTTTGAGCTCGATCACCGATACGCATCGCTCCGCGTTCATTTTCTTCAGCCCGTCCATCCTGTCGTCGGCATAGGCGGGGAATGCAGGACGATACCGGCAATCAAGCTAGCAATTTTCAACCCGTGCTTCATGTTATTCCTTTGTATGGTGAATCGATTTCGCAGTCGAGCTGCTCTAGAAGCATTATTTAACCTCCGATAGTGCGATCCGCTCCGGACTGACGGGCTTGCCGATTTGCACACTGACCGGCTCGGTCAGCACGACCAGGTTTAACACCGGAACCATCTCGCGCGCATGCAAGTCGATCGGGTCGCCCGCTCCATCCCGCAGCAAACCCGCATTCGTGTTGCCTGCGCATTTGTCCAGCGTTATTCCACCGCGCAAGGGTGCAGATAAGCAGCGCATGCCAACGCCGTCGACGGTTCTCTTCTCGGTGTAGGAAGCTTCGTCAGTCACCGCTTTCGCAGGATCCCACCCAGAAGGCGCTGGCTCAGACACCTCTGTACGGCCGCCGGGTTCGCGGCGATGCCCATATACCTGCCCTCCGCGCATGACAGCTTCAGTCATTGATGAAGCAATGCGGGTCTTGCAGTCATCCTCCATAACGACGTTAAATTCCTCATGCCGGATGAGATAGCCGCTCGCGCTACTGAGATAGGTGCTGCGCTTCATTGCAAAGTCGGCCGGCAATGGGATCAGCGGCGGTGGCGGAGGAAGGTGCTGCATGGCGCGCACACGTGCGCATACGTCGTAGGCGCGACGAGGCGTTTGCATATAGGCCTCGAGCGATTCCGGCCGCATCTGCGTGACGATTTCGTAAGGCTGGGCCGTCGCATCGACAGTCTGCCGGTCGCAGGCGGCAAGGGCCGCAAAGATCCCCAAGACGCCAACGCAACGCGCTGCTCGTTCTAGCATCATGAACATGTATTTTTTCTTGTCCGGCTCCGGCCGGTGCGGGCGCCATAGGCACGGCTTTTCGTTTTATCTTGTGATAATCGGCAGCGTCATCTTGATTACAGCTTTGGTCATCGACCCACAGCAGACGTTCATCAGAAAGTGAGTCTATAGTATGGCAAGAAGAAGGCGAGCTGCATAAGCGATATGCGTGCTTACTTGTTCGGATCGACAGCCAACGGCAATCCAAGTTGCTTACGGCAGCTATTGCGCATGGCCAGCTCTTCGGCGTTCGATTGCTCCAGGGTTCCTGGAGGTGCCTTCCCCGGATTGGCCTGCATGTATTTCATCGCCTTCTCCGCGCGCACCTTGAACTTAGGCATAAAACAGTCGCAGTATGCGGGCAGCTTCGCATTGCCCTTCAGATCCCATTCGCCAAACGGTTTGGGCATATTCGCCGACATTAAGCAGCCATTGGGGCCGGCCAAGTCCTGCATCGTTGGCGCCTGCGCCTGCGCCTGCGCGTGCGACAAAGGCGGGACCAAACTTATCAAAATAGCCACGATGGACAAAGACGACGAAAAGCTTTTATGCATGATGTTCTCTTTCATGACGATAGGAAGAAAATAACGCTCCGCGACTGCTTTGCGATGAACTCAGCCGTTTGGGTCAGCATAGCAGGTCGCCAACCTGGAAAAGTCGCAGACTGTCACTACAGGCAGCTGTCGACCCAAAGCAATGGGATGGACTCCTCCTCCCCCTGAGGGCACGTTAGTGCCAAACTGGAGTTTCCACAAAACCGGTTTGGAAAGAAGGAGTCCACCATGAAGCTTATCCGCGTTGGAGTCGATTTGGCAAAGAATGTCTTTCAACTGCACGGCGTAGACCGCTCGGAAAAGACGGTCTGGCGGCGCAAGCTGGTCCGTGGTGATTGGATCAAGGAACTGCTCGAAAGGATTGAGCCGGGTTGCGAGATCGGGATGGAAGCATGTAGCGGCGCACATCATTGGGCGAGGATGCTGCAAGCACAGGGACATACGGTGAAGTTAATCGCTCCGCAGTTCGTTAAACCCTACGTCAAGAGCAACAAGAACGACGCAAACGATGCAGAAGCGATCTGTGAGGCGATGAGTCGGCCGAGCATGCGTTTGGTGGCCATCAAAACCGTCGAGCAGCAAGATATCCAGGCCGTACACCGGGTGCGCTCAGGCTTGATGGATCAGCGCAAGGCCAAGGCAAACCAGCTGCGCGGCTTAGCGTCTGAATATGGGTTGGTGGCGCCGAAAGAACTGCTTCACCTGAGGTCAGCGATCCCGCGCTGGCTTGAGGATCAGGAAAATGGTTTGACCGAGCATTTTCGCCGGCTTTTGCATGGTCTGTGGCGAGATCTGAAGGCACTCGATGAACGAGTTGAAGAACTCGACCGGGAGATTGGACAGATTGCTCGGCAAGACCCGGTCGCTATACGCCTGCAGCAAGTACGTGGTATCGGGCCGCTGACCGCAACGGCTCTGCTGGCTACAGTAGGTGACGCCACCCAATTTGCTAGCGGGCGCGAGATGGCTGCTTCGTTTGGGCTCACGCCCAAACAAAACAGCTCAGGAGGAAAAGAGCGATTGCTCGGCATTAGCAAGCGCGGCGACGCATACCTGCGCAGTTTGCTCGTGCATGGAGCCCGAGCGGTCATCCGAACCGCACAAGCGAAGACGGATCGATTGAGCATATGGGTAATCCGCATTGCCACGACACGGCACCCGAATATCGCCGCAGTGGCGTTAGCGAATAAGACCGCGCGCATCGCCTGGGCAATGCTGACTAAAGGGACCGATTACCGATCTCAAGCCGCGTAAGCATAGCTTTAGAACTACTGAAGTAGTATCCGAACCACGATTGCATGACAAGCCGCATGATGGCCAACAGGTCGAACCGGCGCTGATGAAACCCGATAATGTCTGAGGCCTTCGAGCCCGTCAAAGCGATAGGGAGTCAGCGCGCGAATAGCCCATCAGGGTCCAGCGCCTGAAGCAGGTGCAGCAGTACGAGACCGGATATACGTGAGCAGTCGTACCTCACGGCCTGAAAACGGATTGCTTGCAAACGAGGAGGAGTCCATATACAGACGTTCAAATTTTTCAGAACAGGACCGCTAGCTGATTTCATCTTCGACAGCAACAACAGCTTGTGATGTGACTTTCGCTTTAATGCTTCCGCCGGAGCCGGCCCAAAAGTAGCAGTCGATAGTCAGGCGCCAGCTATTTGAAAACCGCAGCTCAATGTGCGAATCACTGGCGGCATTAAGCGTGACCATTTTGCTGCTTCCCGGAGACAAGTCGCCAAGCGTATAGGATCTGCCAGTGACCTCGACAACGACCCCGCGGAGCGCTTCATCCCCTACATTGGTAAGCGTGAAATCCACTTCCCCTGATCTTGCCACCCAATACACAATGAGCAGTGCTAACGGCACGATCACTAGAATTTTTTTCATGGGCTAAGTTCAGTAGGGATAAGAAACCAACGGGCAAACGTCCGCCCCTGGCCGAAATCGGCCGGTCACTGTCAGGCTGGTTTCGACCCTATTTCGGACGTCTGCCGACAGCTTTGAGAGAACAACTGGCTGGGCTGCATGCACGGTTTGACGCACTTATCCGCGCTGCGCTGCTGCACTACAAATTGTTAGGACAGAACCGGAAAGCAGAATGGGCCATAGCGCACTGGTGTCACCGAAAAATAGTGACACGATCGCTCCTCCGGCTGTGGCGTCCATCGCTCGCGGCCAGCGCTGGGTAGGAAGGTGGAAGATAAGGTAGAGCGCGATGATCCCTATCAGTGCGAGTGAAACGACCCAATACCAAGCTACGTTTGCCATGTTGAATCAACATTGATCCGAAAGACAAGCATGATACGTGGAGCTTGAACATGAAAGGTCACACAATTTCACGCTGATCAACTTGGTCCGCTGCGAAAGACCGCTTTTGGCCGAACTCGGCCGTTCGCGTCAGCTTAGCAGGTTGTTCGGCTGGGAAAGTCACCGACTGTCTTCGCAGACAGCTCTCGACCCAAAGCAGACGTTCGCCGTTAATTTACCCAGCGTATCGCAAAGGCAACTTCGCTTATCAATCGAAAAAGAGTTTATTTTTCTTTTTTTCGTAATAGATTGCCAAGGACAATTGAGCCTATGATGGTCAGTATGAAAGCAATATAAATATAAGATCTCTCTTGAAAATCTAGCGTTTCACCCCACGCCATAAAGGCATTCCATATTGAACCTGATGCATACATTGTCAGTAACCCGCCCAAAATGGCGATTATCATTACGAGTGGTCGGACAAGCCTAAAATTTCCCAGGTCTAGCATCTAAATTGTCTCTCTCTAATTAAATTATGTAAATAACAATTAATTTTGGCCGAACCGAGCCGTTTGGTCGAACATAGCAGGTTGCCAGGTTGAAAATCCAGCGACCAATGCGACAGACCGAAAACGACCCAAAGCGGACCTTGCTGGACGATGGGCGAAGCTCTTGGTCTAGAATTTATGTCGCCAAGGCAGAAAAATCGCAGACTGTCACAGGGGGCAGGAGCTGAAGATAATCAGACACTCATCAACGTTTTTTATTCCACACCGATAAACAAGTGACTGTTGCAAAACCGCAGATTATTCCTGTACCTATGCCTCTTATCCAATAATTGCCAGATATTGGTCCAAAATTGTATTCATAAGCAACGGCGAGCACTGCAATGACTAATCCAACAAGCATGCTCTGAGCGATAAATTTCTTGCTTATAATCATGGTTTCTTCTTGCTCTGAGTTAATTTAAGTTGTCTGTAGATGCTATATGGGTTGCTTTAAGCCGCATCTGAACGTTCAGCCAGCATAGCAGGTTGCTAGATTAAAAAATTCACGGACTGTCACGAATGACGGCTTTTGGCCGAACCCGGCCGGTCGAGGCAGCATAGCAGGTTGCCACGTTGAAAATTCAGCGGTGGCCGCGACCGGCCGGAACCGACCCAAACCGGACTGTCACGGAATGGGAGTCATGATCTAGCTTGTCGATAGTAGCTGAGCGCCTCTCGGGCTCTCCAAGCGACGTTTTCATGTTTAGAGTTGGACAATTGCATCAGAATCTCGTGCTCCACTGATCCTGGTTCGCCATCAAGGGTATAAGCCAAATGTTCCTGCTGGTTTGTATTCAGGTTAGGCCACTCGACGGACAGATACTGCAACACTGCCTGGGGGTTCTCATCAATGATGGCACGTGCACGTACGGAACCATCGTCATACCAGTAATCCGAATCAGGAAGGTCTAGTAGTAGCGTCAACTCGTGCATTGTTCAAGATCTCACATGGCTGCTCTTGGCCGAAACCGGAAGTTCTTCGCGCTCAGTGTAACTCAGCAAGAAGCGGCGGACTTCGCTACTTCACGCCTGCGGTCGTCGCAGCAACTTCCAAAACGTCGCATCTATTTCGGAAAGTCACACGATCGGCCAGATCATACGCACGACCCTCGACAGCATCAGCGCACTCGAGCGCGGCGAGCCGCTCGTCGACCGGATTCCCGATTGATGCAGGGCGCATGAATCGTCCCGCTCGCTGGACAGGCTACCCGGTCTGCGCTACGGTGCACCGGTCAAGCCACCATGGGGGAGAGCAGATGCACATCGAGACGGTCCGCTTCGAGCGGATATTTGACGTCCAGTCGGGGACATTCAGTTTTGAAGCGGGTGGCAAGCGCGAGTTCGGCGTCATCTTCGATCACAAGAGTGTGCCTGATGCGGGATCGACCTTTGCCGTTGTCCTGGACGAACCGGGCAACTGGCAAACGGTAGCTGGCTGGCGCGATCTTTCCACCGCCAGAGTGGGGCTCAAGCGCAGCGCCTGGGCTATTGCAATCGACCTGCTGTTCGATTTTTATTTCGTCCTCATTCCAATCCCCGCGCTGGCACTGGTGTTGGGCGGCCCGTGGGCGGCCCTGGGGACATTCGGCCTGATGGTACTGGGCGCGTGCGCCATGGTCGTGGGCGCGGCCAGGCACAACCGCCAGATCGAGCGGGCGCTGCGGGCCGTTCGCCCATCGCCGCCCCGCGCAGTCACAGGGCCCGACATACTGGCGCGGAGCGGCGATCCCACGGCGCCTGCGCATTGAGCAGCGCACCCTTCGACGCGCCAAGTGGCGGATCGAGCACGAAGCGCGGTATCCACAGCGTTATGCCCGACTGCGGCAGCGGGACGCCGTACACACCGCCCGACTGGCTGCGCCTGACGGCGCCACAGGTCCTGGGTGGCGTGTCACCCAGTGCTGAATGCAGGCGTAGCCGCAGCCGCGTTCATATGGCGTTCTGGCCGCATAGCGTGAGGCCGGTGTCGACCCAAACCGGACGTAGCCAAGCGCCTTAGGGTTCAGCGTGAGCCCGTCAGCCTTGCATCCCTCTGGAGCATTTCGTGGAGCTGACGCCACAGCACGGATCGCGTGGAGAACGAGGCATCGGTTGATGCTTTCAATTCGGCCTGTTTCGTTGCTTCCACAAAGATGCGGTAGGACTCACCATCAAACGCCTCGAGAGATAAAAACGTCATGCCGCCGTCATCGAGCGGCTCATAAGCTGCCGTAAGAACCGACGGGTCTTTGGACATTAGTTCTGCACGTATCCGTTCGGTCAAGTAGTCAAAATCGACCGTGCTCGTAGCAAATCCTTTCCCCTTCGACACTAAGATAGTTCCGCCCATGCGATTCCCTGGAGTCGTTCGATTAGATGACCGCTATGTCCGGTTTTGGCCGTTTCCTGTCTGTCACGACCAGCTGGTTTCGATCCAATCCGGAAATTCGCCAGGCTCAAGAGGATGTAACTATTGCTAGAGTAAGGCGAGCGGATGCACTTGCATCGGCTCCGTCCTGCAATTCCGGACCGAGGGATTAGGGGCGTCCACAGGTCCAAACCACTCGTATACGCTCGCGAAACCACCTGTTCGAAGAACCCAGGCTTTTTTCGTTCTAGTGTTCATTACGATCGTATGACGGAAGCCATCTAAAGCCTTACTTTCGTCCTGCATCACAACCCGAACGAACGCTGCAGTATCGGTAGTATCAGGTGCTGCAGTTACAGGAATCGCCGTCTTAAAACCTGAAAATGAGATTCCGTAACGTTCTGATAACGACTCAGACAAGGGACATGCAAGAGCATGAACTGACCAAAAAACTAGCGAAGCAGCTACTACAAAATTTTTCATAAAATGTGTTTTTGGTTGTTGTCGGATTAGTTACTGCTGGCCAGACTCGACCGCTTACATCAGCTTAGCAGGTTGCCTTGTTGGAAAAGTCACACACTATCTCGACCAGCAGCTGTTGACCCAAAGCAGACGTTGTCTTCCCTATCTCTACCTGCAGAAAGTGAGGCATCATGGCCAGCATAGCTAGGCTCGCGCCAAGCGTCGACCGGATCATCGCTTTCATCAGGCCCACCATCTAAAAGCCGCGTGATGGCCTGAAGGGCGACGTCAGCGATCAAGGCCGCGCGCTGAGCAAAGTCTGCATGTCAGGGATGTTCAGAACTTATTCTGAAAAACATAATATTCAAGGAACACGACAAGCGTGGGTATCGTATTGACGATAGTATGGGACAAGCTTGCAGCCCAAAATCCACTTTTACGGTCTTGACGGGACCACAAGAAGTAACTATAGCCGAACACAAAAAAGCTCCAGATCGACCCTGCGAACCGCATCGGCGCTAAAGTGCCGTGCAAAAATCCCCAGAGCAATGCTGAGAAACCAACGCTTGCCAGCTTAGATAATCTAACGCGAACTAAAAATTCGAGTAATGCGATCATTAAAGCGGTTTCCACAATCGGAGCAAACACTAGGTTGCCGAATATGGTTGCGATTGTTGGTTGCTCGGGAATCATTGCCATGGATGGAAAAACGCTAAACGTGTTATTCCATAACAGAAAGAAGCCAATTAAGATTAACGATCCAAAAAGAGCAACTGCTGCAGCTGACAAGCAATAGGTTTTGAAACCGAGCTGACAAAACTTCTTTTCCCAAGGCAGGGACTGCACTGCCAAGCTCGGCACGCTGGCCTTGCTCGGGACTTCGATTTTGTGAGTCATGGGAGAATAAAATAAGCGAATATCCGATGAACCGTTCTTAGATCATATGAACGATTACTTTTGGCCGAGAGATGTCGGCCGTGCATCAAATGCTCACCAGACTTCGGCGCACTGAGTCTCACGCCGTGTACCTCGCAAGGTTGTCGCCTCAATTCAGGAAGCAAGGTTTTCGACACAAAGCGGACGTCTATAGTCGTAGGTAATTGTTCTCAGATAGCCTGTATTAGGAACAGCATTCTAACGTGCCGAGCATGGGGACAATGCGATTATTTGCGTCCGGCGGCTGCAGTAGTGACAGTTAGGATGAAACCAGTAAGCAAGATTGGGCCAAGAGCGCTATTGTCCTCGCTTGTAGATTCCCAAAAAAGTGAAAAAATCGCTCCTGCAGCTGTGACAGCTATTGGACGAAGCCAATGCTTATTCCGGAAACGGAAAATCAGACATAAGGTCACGATACCAATTAGAGCTAGGGGAGCAACCCAGTACCAACGTACTTCAGTCATGTCTGGCAATATCTTCCGGTAATAATTCAGAGATTTGGGATGTTTTTTCGTAGCTGTAGTAGCGCCATTCCGATAATTTCCACGTGGTCAGCCCGAAAATAGCACCTCCTATTAATGCTGACGGAAAAAACATGAACGAGGCTGGAACGATACCGCTCGTGAGCCAGATTTGAATTGCAAAGAATAACGACATAGGCATGCCGAAGCCAAGGATGCCACGTTTGATGACCCACGCAGCCCAACCTGACTCCCTGATATTTCTCCAATTATCTATGAGCTTGTTTTCCATATTGCAATTATTTTTTTGACTAAACTACTGTTACGTTGGCCCAGATTATCCGGCTGAACCTATCTCGCTCGAACGCGCTGAACGATGGTAGCCGGAAAAACGTGCAGTTTATCCGAATCAAGGAAGCGCAACATCACGCAATCTCACGCCGGCGCTGTTTGCATGCTCGAAAGTGGACACACTTGTTTGCTCAACGTTCTAGAAGGGCCCCTTCTGGTAGATTGCTGCCTGTCGCGACCGGCTGGTTTCGACCCATTGCGGTCATTCATGTCATGCACTGGCCACGCCAGATTCACCTCAATATACCATTCTCATAGCTTCCATTCGCCGCTTGTGCCGCTATTTGGACATCTCCATAATGTTCGCTGTTCACACAACCCACATAGAGACCCGATGTCCACTGCATACCCCGTCGCTTCCCGTTTCCTACTGCTAGTCGCCGTGCTTGCGACGCTATCCTCCTCCCAAGCCCACGCCGACGACGCCGCCGCCATTGCCCGCGTCGAGGCGGGCCTGCGCCCGTCGATCGCGCTGTCCAACATGCCTGTCAAGACCGAGACGCTACAGGACGCGATGGCGCGCCTTAACGTACCGGGCGTGAGCGTAGCTGTGATCAAGGCCGGCAAATTAGCCTGGTCACGCGGCTATGGCGTGGCATGGGTTGGCGGGCCGGCTATCACGCCCCGGACACTGTTCCAAGCGGCCTCGATCAGCAAGCCGGTCGCCGCCATGGCGGCGCTGCGCATGGCCGAACAGGGCCAGCTCGACCTCGACGGCGACATCAACACCGCTCTCACGAGCTGGAAGCTACCGGAAGGTAAAGGCAAGCCGAGCGTGCGCCAGCTACTGTCGCATACTGGCGGTACGACAGTCTCGGGCTTCGCTGGTTATGCGGCGGACAAGTCGGTGCCGACGCTGGTGCAGGTGCTGGATGGCGCCTGGGGCGCCAATTCGAAGGCGGTCAGGGTCGATACGGCGCCTGGATCGGCAATGCGCTATTCCGGTGGCGGCTACACGGTACTGCAGCAGGCGATGATCGACCGCAGCGGCAAGCCCTTCGACGTGCTGCTGCGGGAATCGGTCCTGAAGCCGCTGGGCATGAACGACAGCAGCTTCTCGCAGCCGCTGCCAGCGGCTTTGCAGGCTCAGGCCGCCCGCGCCCATCATGAAGACGGCAAGCCTTACCCTGGTGGTGCCCACACCTATCCCGAGCTGGCGGCGGCCGGCTTGTGGACCACGTCGGAAGACTTGGCCAAGTTCGTGATCGCGATCCAGCAAGGTGCAGCGGGCAGCGACAGCGGCGTGATTTCGGCGGCCATGACGCGCACCATGCTCACCCCGGTGATGGGCGACTATGCGCTGGGTCTGCAGATTGGCGACGGCGGCAAGGTCTTTGAACACAACGGCAGCAATATGGGCTTTCGGGCGGTAATGGTCGGCTCGACCGACAGCGGCGATGGCGCGGTGATTTTGACCAATGGCGACGAGGGTCTCAAACTGGCGGCTGGCCTGTTGCGCGCCATCGCGCATGAGTATAAGTGGGCAAGCCACCAGACCCGGCTCCGCACAGCGGTCAAGCTGCCGACTGAGACGGCCAGGTCGCTGACCGGCCATTACAAGCTCGATGGACTGCCCGACTTCCACATCGCCGAGCGCGACGGCCAGTTAATGATCGCTCCGCGTCCGGGCCAGTGGGAGCCGCTGTATGCAGAATCTGACAAGCTGCTTTTCATCCTGTCGCGCAATCTCGAAATCTTGCCGACTGATGCCAATAGCGGCTTCAACGTACTGGGCACCTCGAAGCGCTCGTACAAGCGCGCAAGCAGCTGGAGCCTGTTCCGATAGGCAGGAGTCGTTCCTGGCGCGCATATGACAAAGTCTGCCTGGATCAACGAGGGAGCCGGGTGCCATACCTCTTGATCCGCATGCGCGCCAAAGCCTTTCAACGGAGGTCCGAACACTTCGGCAATTCGACCTCTGTTGGATTCACCATCACTGATCCGTACCGGTGACATAATTTCACGAGGATCGTGCCGGACCCAGGAGAAATTGCTCGAGTAGCTCGCCGTTCGACCTGTTACGCATCAACTTTGCTGAGGAAACGATTTGATCAGCGTTCCCCTGGACGGCTCAGACTTGTCTCGACCGTCCGCTTCTGGCCGAATCCGGCCGGTCAAGCCAGTGTAGCAAGTTGCCAGGTTGAAAATCCAGCGGTGGCCGCGACAGGCCGGTGTCGACCCATAGCAGACGTTCGAATATGAAGCGCTGCAGCAGCAATATCAATTCGGGTTGTTGACTTTCGCGTCGAAAGGCGAGATCAGCAAGCGCTCGGCCGCAAGGTCGAACAGCACTTTATGGCTTTGAAAGAACGGCGCGCCTAGAATGCCGTCAAAGGGTGCGCCATTCAAGTCAATCCGCTCGGCTCTCAGCGTCCCGAGCGACTGGCCATTGCTGTCTCGGACTGCTCCCAGTTCTCGGGGATCACAGTGACTAGCGCCCATAGGTGCCGGCTGACACATAGATTCCGCAGCGACAGGCGCAAGACTTTTGCTGTTAACCAGATTCAACTGTGCTCCAGTGTCTAGAACGAACTTTAGAGGTTTGCCGTTCACGACTAGCGTGACGTTAGGCCCGATTTTTCCAGACTCTAGACGCAAAGCGTGCCAACCTTGTTGACCTGAAAGCGGGCGTTCTTCTGGCTCATAAACCGAAAGCGTGGCGAGTTGGTAGTCGAACATTACTGGCCGTTTCCCAAATGCCGCAAGGCCTATTGCTCCGGCCTGCCGTGCTTTGGTCAGCTCTGCTTCTGGTCCCTCTGGTGCTCCACCCCATTGAACATGAACTTGGCCGTTAATCGGACCAAGTTTGGTGGCCCCGAGCGTGACCTGATCTGCGACGAAATTCTGTACCTCGTACACCTCGCCCTTCAGGTCCCTAAACTTGGTTTTTTCCTCAAGTAGCCTAATCGCGCCAGACTCCTTGATTGTTTTTTCCGGAATCGAGATGCTGAGCGAGCCACCTGAGTCGATCATTAATCGTGAGGCAGTTGCTCCGATCTTAACCGTCGCGAAAGGTAGCCCATTGACGAACGTGAGCGGAACGACGTCGGCTGCCGAGACAGTGAGATGCAGAATGGCACCAGCAAGGAGAACGGCGGTGCGGCTGTACACAAGGAAGTTCATATCCATCCGGGTATTGAAAAATATGCATCCTAGCAGGTGTAGCACTTTTAGAATTACGTGAATTTCCACAGTGCCGAACTTCCGCTTTTGGCCGAAAGCAGAAGTTCGTCGTCGCCAGTGTAACTCAGCAAGAAGCGGTGGATTTCGCTACTTCATGCCCTGTCGTCGCAGTAATTTCCAAAACGTCGCATCTATTTCGGAAAGTCACATTTGCGGCAACGATGGGCACCGGCATCTTGTCGCTCGCGCTCGCCCAACTTCCAGGCGCGCTCCCGGGAATGGCCCGCCTGGCCGAGGGACTTTGGCTTTTTAACATTGCGCTGTTCGTATTGTTTG
>Ga0308170_10000412_pt1 | contig 58168 bp, 66 predicted proteins | sample PhyBR2_2_FD_202136 | JGI IMG/M metagenome (GOLD analysis project Ga0308170, IMG submission 202136) | Phyllosphere microbial communities from UC Gill Tract Community Farm, Albany, California, United States - DLSLSB.R2 | ecosystem: Host-associated > Plants > Phyllosphere > Unclassified | place... | reverse complement strand
ACTTTCGAAAAAAAAAGTCGCTCCTGCTATTTCTTTCGCTTCGTTTGACGACCTTGCGACGAACGACACTCGCTCGCGTCGTTCTCACGATCTTCTCGATCAGAGAGTCCTTACTGTAAGCACAAGTCGGACTTTAACCTTCGAGGAACATTTTGCACAACGCTAAACCCCAGGACTAACCAATCGTAATCTATCACTCGACAAGAAGTCTCCCTTCGCCCAATCGTCCGCATTCCAAGTCTTCTCCTGTTTCTTCTCGAGCTTCTTCCAGATCAAGTAAGCGAGAATTTTCGTTTCGCACAAATCCGTTGTATCCCATTCAGGTCGCCCTTCACACCGTTTCCACCTCCTCTCCATCAGAGTGTAGATCCCAAACAAGGTTTCATTGTTCAGTCTGAATGTGGGGTCGACAATTTCGCATGCTCAATTTGGTGATCTTCGACTCTGCGATATCGTAGGATTGCATTGGACCACTCGACTATGAGAGGAGCCTCCTACGATAAAGAGGGGCGTCGTCGGAGGCGTGCCAATCTAAAGGGGATTCTTGAGGGGTTCGAAGAACTCGAAGATCAGAACGAGAGAACGAAGAATGAATCGTTACGAATGGACGAACGAGGCTCAGAGCAAGCGAGAAGGTTAATCGAGCAATAGAGTCGGTGAAGAGGACGGAATCAGTAGCCCGTTGAATCTGGCAGGTAGGAGCGAAGGAACGTCAAATCGAAACCTGCGAAACTCAGAAGCTGCTCTGCAGGGGCCGGACTCGTGTCATCGTGCCAGCGGGAAGTACTGATGGAGTGGCGACTCGACTGATCGGATGCTGTAAAGTGTGCAATTTAGACGGAGAGTCGAGTATAGTGGATGAGAAGGAAGCAAAAAAGTGAAAAGAGATTGAGCCTTCAAAATCTCATCCCGCTCGAGCCTCTGAGATCTGAGCACTTTTGAGAGAGACTGCTTGAGTTGAGAGAGCTACTTTGCCTTTTGGTTCCCTTCCCACCACTTTTCGTCGAACAACTCATTCCAGCTTGATGTTGCGGTTTTCGACGTCGAACTTCATCCATCCTTCTAGAAGGTGAGCACAACCACTTCTTCGATCTCTCAGAGGGTGGGTAGACACGTTCGTCGTCACTAACTCGCTCTCGCTCGCTTGTTCGCTTCCCCCTTTCCTCTTCCTCTCCCTTTCCCTCGCCTTCACGCTCTCCTGACTCGTCGCCACCTACATTCACTCTCACTCTCTCGCTGTCCTAGTTCTAGACATGAAGTCGCTGCATCGACATTCACAAAGGAGACTCGTCTTGGAAAATTCGAGCTTCGTGAGCTTTTTTTTCTTTCACTCATTTTCGCTAAACAGGTAGCTGATACTCACCCTCTGTCGTCGTTGTACTCAGCTCTCGTTGTCGGTGGACTGCCTTCTGCTTCCTCGATCGCCGTCAGGCCATCAAGGACTCCAAGTACGTCTTCGTCTCGCTCACTCTTGCCTCGACCGTTGGTGCTCAAAGCTGATGTCGGGATCGATTAGGTTTGTTTATAGGATTCGACGGTGTGGGATTTCAGGTGGTTCACGGTGAGCACTCTCTTTCTCTCCATCATTGCCAGGATGAGCGAGGTAAAGCTGACAACTTTGTTTCGTTTTCGCAGGATTAGGCTTCAACAAAAACTAAAACACCGAGCTCCTTCCGCTAGTCGATCTTCCGTGTCACCAGTACGTTTCTTTTCTCTTCTTCGATAGACGATGCCACACCCTTCTCACGTCGTTGAGTTCGGTCTGACAGCGGAGGAGGCGACACACAGTGGTTGGGGTATCTCATTGAAGGGGCAGTACAGTTGCTGTACCCGAGGGGTGGCCCTAGGCTTCGTCCCGTTATGAATCGGTAGCTTTTGTTGTTGTCATATCTTGCGAACCTCCTACTCGTGTAACGTGAAGATAAGCGAATTTGGGATACTTGTCCTTGATCTGCTGAACGAAGTACGAGAAGGTCTCGTGAATCTCCTCAATGCTACCCATCTTCATGCCTTGGAAGGTAGAATAAGGCGAAATACGGATTCCGACTCGTTCTTCTCCGATAGCTTTGACGACGGCATCGACAATCGCGAGAGGGAAACGGCAGCGGTTCTCGAGTGACCCTCCATAGTCGTCATCTCGCTTGTTCGAGTTGGTTTGTAAGAATTGGTCGGGCAGCTATGAGAGACGAAGCATGAGCTGGATAACGAAACGGAGAAAGAACGGAGATTGTACACACGTATCCGTTTGCGTTATGGACTGATGCATTCGAGCAAGTGTCATGTCAGCATTGAAGTTCGATAACACGGGCAGGCAGAGGAGAGCTCACTCTCTACTCCGTCTCCACCGCATTTTTCGACAAAATTCTTCGCACACTCTGCAAAGTAGCTGGGATACTCCTGCGCACTTCTGCAGAGTCAGCAGTACGCTCTTCAGATGTAAAATCGTCGATGTTGAGCTCACCTTGATCTCATCTACCGTCATCGCTCGAGGTTTCTCTCTTCCTTCGATTCCAATATCGCTTGCCGAGTGCACAGCTTCTCCCGTTTCCTTCCTCAGTAGTTCTCCATCCGCCGCTCTTCCCAACGACCACTGCTGTAAGAAGATGTAGGACTTCTTGGAATGAACCGTTTCGACGACTTTCTTCCAACCTTGGATTTGTTCTTCCGTGTAGCAACCCGGAGCGTTCGTGTAGCTCCCGGCTTTGGCAGAGACGAAGGTCGCTTCGGTGATGATGAGTGTACCGGGGTAAGAAGCTCGTTGACCATAGTACTCGGCGGCTACGGCTAAATGAAGAATCCGAGATTTTGTCAGCGACGTTATCGCGGATAAATTGAAGAGAAGTGGATTCACCTTGGGGCGCATGAGAATCAGAGTTCCTATATCTCGTCAATGGAGCCATTGCGATCCGGTTTGACAGCTCCATCGTCCCAACCTTGAGCGGAGAAAAGAGAATCGAGGTGGAAGCCATGTGGTGCAGTGGATTGAGTTGATTGAAAGGGAAAGGAAAGGGGGTCGAAAAGGTTCTTTAGCAGAAGCGAGATTCTGAGGGAAAAGATGAAGTGTAGAGGGAGAAGGAAAGAGTTGTTGTGACGATTTGAAGCGAAGTTGCGAGAGAGGGAGAGGAGAGGAGAGGAGAGGGTTGTCCATCAACAACTCATATCACCATGTCACGAGCACTGCGTACACCTAGCGTTTTAGCAAGATCTATCCGACCATCCACTACTCCCCTCGCTCGCCCAACTTCTCTCCGATTCGCTTCCTCCCACGCTCACTCTGAATCTTCATCAACTGAACACTTCCCTCAAGAAGGTAGGTCTAGCTCTCTATATCACTCTCTATACTAGATGGCTGACTCCCCCCTCTCGGTATCTAGGATTCAACGCACCTTTCTGGAGAAACCTTTCCCTCGCTGCTATCGGTTTAGCACTCTACCTTCGACTCGCCCCTTCCGCTTCCTCCTCCGATGAACAATCAGAACCTTGGTTAACTCGCTACATCGCCCACAACTTGGCTCCCTCAGCAGACAAGTTCAAGGAGAGGAACGAGAAACATTTAGAGTTGGCTAAACAAGCCGCAGATGACAAGTTGTTGTTCCAAGAGGCAGAGAAACCTAGGATCAAGAGGTTGAGATACCTTGGGTAAGCCACCTACTTCGCTCATTCTTGATGCCAAAATGTCAGATTCGCTAATCTCGTTTCTATTCCTCTTCTCAGTACTTTCGATCAAGCGTCTCCTAATGGTATTCCCGTTGGATCTCAAGCCGATCTCTCAGGTCTAGTGATCAAGTCGGAGAAGCAGGATTTCGCCGAGTCTGATTAGAAAGGAGGAGGGAAAAGGTTCGAGGTTCTGATCAAGAAAAGGTGGTAAAGGTTTTGAGCAGCAGCAGCGATTACTGCTTGTAGTAGTCGACAGGGATAGAGAGTTATGTCGCAATATGTTCATTTGGTTTCGTCTTTGCTTGACTTGGGAATCGCACCGTTGAGAGCAGATAGAATCTTGCGAAACAGGAATCACTCTCGGTAGGGGAATGTACAAGACGAGAGATTGCAACAAGAGGGGACTCTGAATAAGTACGCGAGAAGAGCGGGTGAAAGGTAGAAAGGAGAGGTCAACAATGGACAAGAAGGTGAAAAATATACGAAAAGGAAACGATTGCGAAATGGGAAAGTAAACGCAAGCGTGAGTGAAAGGACCGAAACGGTTAGAGGAATTCGATAAGTGATAAGTAGCGTCCGTTCTATGGGAGAGGGGAGGGGAGGGGAGAGGAAAGATAGTAGAGACAACAAGAAGACGAGAATTAGACTGAGGGAAAAGGGTTCGAAGATGGAAAGGGCTGATCGGGTATCAAGTTGGAGAAGGGGTCGAAAGTGTGAAGTACTGATTCAGGACCATGGAACGCGGTGGAGGAAAGAGGGGAGAAAGTTCCTCCCTACACGCCGAGTGATTTCCTCGCCGCCGAAATCCTCCTAGGAATCCCCTCCCCTCGGCCACTACTCGACCCATCACTCTGCTGATGCTGTTGTTGCTGAGCACGACTAGCCAACAACCTCGAAAGGATCGGTTGTTTTACCGGTTTGGGCACACCTCCAGTCGAGTTCTGTCGGTTCCCGTTCATCGCGATCGATTGAGGTTTCTTCAAGAATGGTGAAGGCATATCATCGTCGTAGAGAATATGTTGATTTGAAGGGTTGACAGTCGATGGGGCCGAGACCGAGTGAGGGAGAGGAGGCATGAGGGAGGGAGAGTTTGGGTTGGAGTAGGCTCGAGAATGGGGAGCTGGTTGAGGGAGTAAAGAGGGTTGTTCAGGAACGGGAGCGGAAGGAGGTCGGGACAAGATGGGAGGAGCGATAGTGACGGGTGATCGATTTGCGACTGCTCGTAAAGCATCGTTCGAAATTGAAACGGTTCGAGTTGGAGTCGTGATCGTTGCAGATTGACCATGCAAATCGTGCATCGATTTTGACGCTAGTCGTCGTCGGAGAGAGGGAGAATTGGTCTTGATCGGGGTGTCGTCGAGGGACATGAGAGAGGAAGAGGAAGAAATTCGGGGGAAGGGAAGGATTTGGAAAGTGTTGCTGCCGGCATTGCTAGACAATGAAGACATACTTCAGCGCCGCTCGTCGAGGGGCATGAAGGAAGGCAAGGAAGGCTCACCTCGCTCGACGTTCATCCAGAGGTCTCCTCGGTACGAGACTAGGTCGACTCGCAACCCTCGCGACGACTTCGTGATCGAGACTCGGACTGCCATTCCCTCCACCGTACCCATTCATCATATGAATCGGTCTCTGATTCTCCCTATCCGCCATCGCTAACGCTCTCTGAGTTTGAATCGCCTCGCTCAATTTCCTTTCCCCTTCCATCACTTTGTTCTCCCTCTCCGTGATCTGGTCTGATAGTGAGCGAAGTGCGTTCTCGCGTGAGAGAACCGACTGTTCTCGTTGTAGGACTGAAGACTCTCGTGACAGGAGATCTTTCTCTCGTTCGGCGACCAGCTGATCTCGGAGTCGAAGTTCTCGAGTACTGCGAACGGCTCTTCTCGTCAGCTCACAGATTGTGCAGGGGATCTTCATAGTAGACTCACGCTTTCCGTAGCTCGAGGGCTCTGATCTGTAATCTGACAGTGTCCAACGCTTTGATCTGACTCGTGTTTGGTCGATGTTTGGGCTGTGCGATCGACAAGATCTGATCAGCGCGGATTAACAAGCCGATGAGCAACATCGTATCGACTCACGTTCTGCTTCAGCATAGCTCTGACAACTTGACCGAGATGAGCCGTGTAGGCTTTCGGTAAATCCGGAATCTTCCCTTCTCGAATGAGTACTGCCAGTTCAGGTTGCGTTCTCGCTTCATGGAAAGGAGGACTAGCATAGACAAGAAGGATCAATGATGTCCACGAAGTAAGAAGGAAGCGGCGAACAGGAAAACTCACTGTCCAGCGCAAAGTTCGTAGATCAAACATCCGAGTGCCCAGATATCAGATTTGACGTCGTAAGGTTGTCCATTGATCAATTCGGGTGACATGTAGTAAGGAGTCTGTGTATCCTTCGACCAACTTCAGCTGAGGCAAGCAAGAGACTGAGGCGAAAAAGGGAACGCACGCCAACGTAAGTTTGAGTCATCGCAGCTTGTTGCATCGCTTTACTCAACCCGAAATCACCAAGCTTGAGGTTGTTGTCCTTGTCAAGGAAGACTATTGAACGAGGGAACGAATCAGTGAGAGCAAGAAGAGAGCCTGAATGGAGAGGGAAGCGATCTCACCATTTTCAGGTTTGATGTCTCGATGCAAGATGACTGGTTTTCGCTTCCCGTTGAGATCCGTCTCTGAATGACAGTCGTGTAGAGCGAGCGTGATCTGAGTCAAGTAAGCCCAAACTACATCTTCAGGTAACGAGCAGCTATGAAGCGAGAATTGCCTCGTTAGCGAGAATGAACACGGAATGCGGAACGCTCGAGGCTCACCCAGTCTTTCGACACCTCTGAATGACTCCAGCCAAATCACCTCCTTCACAATACTCCATCAAGATGTACAACATGTTGTTTGGTTTGTCGACGAATCTTTCGTAATACCTCACAATATTATCATTTGAACCCAATTGTTCGAGGATGTTTCTGAGGATGATCGCGTTCTCATCAGCATATCGTGTTCGATCGTGAAAGACGATGAGAGAGAGAGTAGCATACACTTCTTCAGTCAACTGTTTCAAATCCCTCTCATCCATTCTCCCATAATTCAACTCCTTCCTAGCTAAAACCTATAGTTGAATGCAAAGATGAACCGAGTCAGTCCATTAGTCGATGAACGTACGCGATCTTCGTTGAGGGTGATGAAAGGAGTGTTGTCGGGTCAAGGATTCCAACTCTCTTCAAACTCTTTCCCCCTCATCACGCACGCTATGAGATCTAGCAAAAAGGAGATTGTGTACTTACTCTACCGTCTACTCTTCTCGTTACTTTGCGAATGATGCTGTTTTCCCAAGGGAGTTTGAGATGAATGTTGAGTGACAAATGAAAGGGGAGGAGGAGGAGCGAGAGAGGACTAACCCAAAGCTACCAGTACCTATCACATCTCCACTCGCATACCTATACGTATACTCGCCTGTTAATCAGTCTCTTGCGCGTTGAAGAGGAGGAGAACGAGAGAGGGGGGGGAAACATACGATTCATCCATTGATTGAGAAGTACATACTGGATGATCTCCTACTAATGTCCGTCGGCGTGGTGGTAGAGGTCGTTGTATATTACTCATCCTTTCTCCTCTTGTGGTGAAGTGAGTGAGCGGAAAATGACACTGATTCTTGCAGGCGTTTTTTCTATTCTACTTGATTTGAATGAATGCAGTTCATTTCACAACAATCGCAACGCTATTCGGCGAATGCTCTAGCTCGCAGCGGGAGACACGAGATCAACGATAATTTCGACATTCCTCTCAATTTCTCTAGCAAGGAACCTCTTTGAAAGCTATTGAACAAGTTTCGTTTCGTCGTTTGCTCGTAACAATCCCGATCTAAGCGATAAGTCCTCTTCAAGATCTATGCAGAACAAGCTTACGGTCAACATCATCCTCGCTTAAACCGAACGGAACGACTCACTGTGAGATCCTTAGAAACAGAAGACCTTGTCATCCATCTTACTGATAGTTCTCGGTTCAGGCCAGTTCAATGCCTTCAAGTGACCCTTCATAGCGTTGATCATAGGAGGAGGACCACACATCAACATCCTGTTATCACCCTTGGCCAAACTATCCTCATCTTGAATCGATTCGGGCAAATGTTCGGCAATCATCTCTTTCGTAACGAATCCTTCTCCTCCCTTCCATTTCTCGTCTTTCGGCGGGTTGTTCAAGACGTAGTAGACTGAGAATCGCTCGGGGTGAGCAGAGGCGAGAGAATCGAGTTCGGATTTGAGGAGGATGTCGGAAGGGTTGACGTTTGCGTAGATCAAACTGATCTTGGTCGTGTCGAGAGGGTTCTTCATCGCTGCTCGAATGATTTGCTATCACATGGAGGAAAGTCATGAGCTCAAACTTCGAAGTCGCTGAGAGAAGGAAGAAAAAAGGGTGTAACTCACAAGCATGGGAGTGATTCCAGTTCCTCCAGCAATCATTCCAATCTTGGTAGCGTAATCAGGAGAGTACTTCATTTGTCCCTTGGGTCCCTTGACACTCAAGAAATCTCCAACTTTGAGTTCTCCAAAGTGCTTCGAGATGTTTCCAGTAGGGTAACTCTGCGAATGCGAATGAATTAGTTCATGAGTTCTCGGGATCTGGACTGATCGGGCGGAGGTTAGGGAGGCTCACCTTTACAAGGAGATCAAAGTGACCAAGATCATCATCTGAAGAAGTGGGAGTGTAACTCCTTTGAATCAATTTCCCATCAATTTCCGCCGAAACAGAGACGTGTTGTCCGATAGGTAATCCCAACCTCTCTCCCCTCTTCAATGCGAATCGGTAGCTGTAATACTCAACACACAAAGTCAGCTCAGGTAGAGAGGAGAGGGAGAGAGGAAAAGGAAACTGACATTGCCGTGTTGGGAGAAACTACAATCTTGTCTGTCAACTTGAACTTTTGCCATTCGGTAGCTTTCAATGCGGGAGTAGCTTCTGTTCACTCGTTCTCCTGGATCAGCCAGAGATCGAGGGTGGAGAGGGAGAGAGGGGAAAGGGAAACGTACTAGGTTGTAACTGAACGAAGACGATGATCAGGATCGCTAGACCTACCGCGGCAGTCACCGCTAGCTGATAAGGTTGCTCTAGGTTGTTGAAGAAGTCTGACATTGTTGAAAAGTGGTGAGAGGGAGCAAAACTTCGAAGTCGGCGAATTCGCGAGAATCTTCTCCTCCTCGACACGTGTTCAAGCCTTTCTTCCCTTCTCCCCTTCACTGATCGACGCTAAAGATACCTAGTTCAGAAATCGGGTCGCTTTCACGAGGAAGAGAAAAACGAACCTCTTTCTTCGCTCGCTTTCTCGCCGGCTCTCTCCCGCCGCCACTCATCGTTCTGCCTCTCTTACTTCCTCAGGAGAGCAATGACTTATCGCTCGGAACCCGGCGTTCGAGAACGAGGGTATGCTCGAGAAAAGCGTCAGCAAACGTCTTCATCTCTTCGCAAGCTCGTTTGCAATCCTTCCGACGCATCACCCTCCGAAAAGGAGCAAATCCTTCTCTCGAGCTACGTATATCTTGTCCGGCGTAGCTGCTCCGGCTTGAGGGAGCTGTGACCGCGTCAGCGTAGACGTCGTCGGAGGTTTGCGTCGAATCGAAAGATTCGAGTCGCCGTCGGCATCGCTGTACTTCTGGCACGGGTACAAGAACGTCAAGAGGTCGATATTTGATATGGTCTATCAGTGAGCGCCGCATCTTGGACAGCCTTGTTGTCATGATCAAGAACGCCGACTCGATCGAATTCTTCGACGCTTGCCAAGTTGCAATAATACGGCCACACCTCTTTCGCTCTTCAATACAGACAATAGTAGCTCTATCTTTGCCTCGAGATCTCGCTGATGCAAGACTGTCACGAAGGTAGAGCGGCACACAGCGAAAATAGATCGGTTACAGAGGTTGGCAGGACAAAAGCGAGCAAAGAACTAGAATCAAGTCATTGGGATCGAAGACTCTGAATACGAGGGCAGTCTACGCGATACTAGCTACTGTAGAGTGGAGGAACGTCGAGAGACAGGGATGTGAGCGAGGGAAGCGGTCAAACGCGGTGTGAGCTGTAAAACAATGTCGGGAGCAGATTCAGCTTGAAGGCCCGTGACAATAGACGGAGACTCCTCACTAGGTGATTGACATGAGTCTTGAAGTCGTCAAGGGTGGTCTTGATGTCATGGTAGAGCTTGTCGAGAGGTTTCTCGACTGAATCTGCCGACTTCGAGAGCAGGACTTCATGCTTCGCCTTGTCAAGCAAACCGTTAATGTCTCGACGATAGCGCAATCCAGCTTGATCCAGATCTTCGCGACCGAGTAACTCCTTGTTGGCTCCGATGATTCCTTCGAAGCGTTTCGCCTCTTTGATCCAAATCTGCTCGTTGGGATCCGAATGATGTTTTTCGTGAAACGCCGTGTCGAGGTTCTTTGTGGCGGTATCAACAGCGTAAATGGTGTAGTCGTAGAAGTAGCGAGTGATTGAGCGCCATTCTTCGCCCTCCGGAAAGGCTGCCTGTTGAAGCAGAAAAACTGTTCAGCTTTGTCAGACCTGTCAGAAAGCCAGGAATCCTTACGAGTGAGCTCTGACGGTCGACGAAGGGGCCAGCCACGACGGTTCTGATCTCTTCCAAGCTCTTGACGCATTTGTCGTACTGCTTTCTCGTCAAGAAGCAAGGGGGTTTCGAAAACTCGTGAACTGCTCCGATAAGTGCTTGAATCGAATCGAACAGCTCTTTATCGTAATCAAAGATTTCAATTGTTCTGGCCAGGGACGCTTCTGTCTCCTTGAGCCCTTCATTTTCCCTTTTCCTTGACAGGATCTCCTTGACACTTTCGATTTCCTTTACCTCCCCAAGACCAGCTTGACGTCTGTACTTTAGGAAGACCTGGACTACGAGATTGAAGTTCGCTTCTGCCGATCGTACGAGTCCATGAAGAGCGGAAAACAAGCGCTGACAAGGGAAAGCGTCTTTAGCCGCTGTATTTTTCGAGGGAAGGGTAAATACTCACTTCGAGGTTGCCCTATCGATACATATCAATGATACAATGAATTGATGTATACTGAGAAGTGAATAAGAGGCTTACATCATATCTTGGGCTCTTTCCGACTTGTTGTTTTGCTTGTTTCGGTTGAGAAGTTGGCTCGGATGCGCTGGCTTGAGCAGGCTCTGTAGAAGTCTGTTCTTCGCCTTGAGGCCGCCCATGCCTGGCTTTACGTCTGCGAGGCATCGCTTGAGCGCTGAAAGGTCAGAAGTAGCAAAAGAAACGAGTTGCAGACTTCACAAACCAGCTTCAGCTCGCCGTGTTGATCTCGTCACAAAGTATGTGACAGCTCTATACTTCTGTTCGAACGGTACGCTTCGTTACAGTAGCTATTAGTCACTCGGCGGAGAATAGCTGTACCCGGTTATAGACCGTTGTAGAATTGAGGTCGCTTGAATCGCGATCAATCGGCATTGGCGCGACTGTGACAGACGCTTAGGTACTTGAAAGCTACCGAGTGAGCGAGGAAATTGTATCGCTTCTCGAGAAGCGAAGAAGCGCAGGTTTCTATCGCGCTTTTCAATCGTCTCTCACTGCGGACGCCGAGATGATCACTCAAAGTGACACTGACGGCGACAGAGTAGGAGAATCAGTCTGTGACAGGTAGTACGTAACACCAAGCTAAAAAAACAAAGGATAATCTACCAAGGCGAAAGCGAAAGGAAAGAGTGCAGACGAGGAGCAAGAACTCCTTGAACTGACAAACTCGACAGGTTAGAACTCGAGGCCAGAGAGAGATCGACCATAGATGACGGATTGACGAGGAGTGAGATCAGCTTTAGCGAGTGAAGGTGAATCTGGGCGAGGTGCGGCAGCCGGATTTTCGAGGTGACTCCAATCCTCCGGGAGTTCAGTGACTGCACGCTCAGTTCTGGAGACTAGAGCGTTGTGTTGATCAGTTCTACTACTCGAGATACGAGCCGTGGTGCCAGTCTCGCTGTAGAGACGTGGGAAGCTCTCTCGAGGGTGTCGTTCGTTTGCCTCGCGCGGGACAATCAGCGAGTCGTCGAAATGTTCCTGCCCCATTGCCAGGATCAGTCAGCTTATAGCTACTCTCGAGAGATTGTAAGCGCAACTCACAGCGTAGATGTAAAATTTGGCAACTTTGTTCCATTCTCGACCTGCGAGCGAAGCTTCTATGTTCAAGGTCGAATCACGTTCTGGACAAGTAGCTCCGTGATAGCGCTTGAGTTCTTTCCTGAAACAGCTCAAAGCCCGTGAGCGAAATCCTGGTAACGCAAAGATCGAGGAAACGACTCACTCTGTTCTTGCCCAAGCTGAACGACAGTCACCGCAAGCTTTCGAGTTTGTGGTCGTTTGAAAATGTCGGCCCCGGTAGTGCGTGACGATGCTCTACAACTTCGTCCCTGCTCTAGCAATCGCTGTCGTCGACGTCGAGGTTGAAGATACTGCGCCCCGCTGGCTTGCGCTGAAACGTTGATAGGTTGTTTGCGTCCGCGGTAGGGAGTCGTATCTGAGGGTAAAGATCTGCGAAAGAAGAGAATGGGAGAGAAAGGGAGACGAAGGAGAGGAAGTCTTGCGGGAATTCAAAGTGGCAGACAGAATAGAGCGAGTGCTCTCGGTAAGCTGCGTACTGAAGTAAACTACGCGCGCCCCAGAGCTGTCAATGAAGCTATCTAGCGCAATCAAGCCTCGAGGCAAAGTAGATCAGAAACGAAGAGGCAGCGACGAAGCTGACTGAGAGCCAAGCGAACGCTCTAGAATGGTACAGAGCTTGCTCGATCCTTCACAGCCTTTCAGAGCGAACAGAAAGTGTTTGGTAGAAGCAAGGGAGTTGAGTCGTCTCCACCTAGTTCTTGACTTTCCCCCACCACCATCGATCACCCTTAGAACTCTTTGAAAGCACTGAGTATGCAATCACCAACCTCACCATCATCACATCGAGCCTTCTCTTCCTTCCCATCTACTTCTCTCTCTTCCCCATCTCGTTCATCTCCCTACGTAACCGATCAACCTCTATCTCAACTCAACGCTTCTCTAGGTGGTAGACCAATCTCTTCTTCCTCTTCTACCTTCACTGGCGGCAACAATGGGACGAATGGGAGAGAAGCAGTCGGAAGTAAAGCGGAGGGAGCCGAAGTATTGTATGAAGCACCAGAGAACGGGTTGGAAATCGAAGTGAGAGATCCTAGAACGCAAGGTGAGTATACCTTGCTTCTACTGCATCGATACCGTGTCATAGAACAGATCAAGAGGGAGAAACGGGTCTCGGAAAGTCGCAATCTTCGCAAGGTGCGGGAGAGGTCGTGAGGAGCGCAACGCATTACCCTTTGAGATAGATCTGAGGAGAGCGAAGAGCGCGAGGGGATTGTTCGTGAGGCAGAAGATGAGAGCGGTTTCTGACCATCTCGCTTTTCTACTCTCCTTCCGCAGAATTCGGTCGCAAGATGTATACCGATTACGAGATCGTTTGCCGAGTGAGTTCATCGCTCTATCTGTACTCGGGTAGACGCGAGAGAGTGCCTTGACGAGAATCCTTGACTGATATTCCTCGTTCTTCGCAATCCGTTCTTTCTCACCTCCTGTCCTCTGCCCCTCCTGCACTCGATCCCTATAACTCCCTAACGCCATCCTCTCAACATCTTCACTCAATCAATCAGACGAATATCCCAGCATTCCGACTCCGCTACTCGTCAGTCCGACGACGTTATTCCGATTTCGAAGCGTTCCGAGATCTCCTCGAACGAGAATCGACCCGAGTCAACATTCCTCCTCTACCTGGAAAAGTCTTCAGCGGGAGGTTCACGGAGGAAGTCGTAGAGCAGAGGAGGGAAGGGTTGGAGAGATTCTTGGTTGTCGTCGCAGGTCATCCTTTACTGCAGGTTCGTTTCGATTTTGCTTTCCTCGTACTTCATTTGAAGCTGAGTTGTGCTGATGAGTGATTGTATGTCATGTAGACGGGTTCGAAAGTGTTGTGTCCATTCTTACAAGATCCGAGTTGGAACCCTGCTCACTACTAGCTTCTACACCCCACCAAATCTCGATCGCGTTTCTATTCTTCGATGCAAACTCCTCACGTACTACGACTTTCCTGTTCTGTTTTCCCATGTTGCAATTGTCTCGTTTCTCTTGACTCTTTTCCGGAACTCGACTCGACGATATCTCGCAGAGTGTCCCGGGTTTCGTGATATCGACGTCGTATGTTTGTCTTACTCGAACCACAATCGTCTCGAGTTGGGAATCTCACGTCCTTGACGAACCTTTCCCTCGCGAGTCGACGAAGATCAAAACCTAGACGATAAGGGTTGAAAGGGAGTTTCAACCTGTGTTCGCTACACATCTTACACAAAACACCTCGACAAAAAAGGTAGGTGAGTATCGAAGAAAGAGCGCTCAAAAGGAGAACGAGGGGTAAAGGTAAGAAAGGTAAGAGCACATCGAGAAAAGGGGGAAAGTTGAAAGTTGAGACAAAGGGGTGAAAAGAGGAGAGAGGGAGAGAGAGACGGAAACATATGTATGAGAGAGGGTTGAGGGGAGGAAGGGAACAGCTGAAGAACGGGAGAGGGGGTATAGGGGGCATCAAGAAGAGAAAGGGATGGGTCAGAGTATGGAGTGATAAGGGATGTGATAGAGGGGTCGATCGTTATGGGTATCATAGTTAGTGTCGTAAGATGATAGATGAAAGAGCGTGAGAAGGAGCGGGGAAGGTGTCCGTTTGGACAGAGAGAGCGATTAGAACCACATGAATGCGATTCCAACGAGACCAGTGAGACCTGCACTGAGGGTGAGGATGTTGGTGGTCGAGGCAGATCCAGTGAGTTCTTGTTGACCACTCATCTCCATAATGTTACTCAAGAATCCGCTTCCACATTTCTCTCCAGTTCCCTTCCACAAATCTCCTTGACCACCCAAGATTGGCGAGTTGGCGAGACCGAGTGCGTAAGGTTGTCGAGATTCGAACGAGATGTAGTTGGTCAAGATTTGCTTCGTGCAAGGAGTGCAGAGGGTCGAGGAAGGGAGAGATGAAGTGAGGAAGAGGAAGGGGAGGGAGAGGGTTCGGTAAGTTTGAGAGTTGGGCAAGAGGGAAGGGAGATCGAAAGAGTTGGTCGAGGCTGAAGAGGACGAAGAGTTGGAGGATCCGGCAGCCGAGGAAGTAGTCATGTTGGTTCCGACTGAAGCAGAGGGGGAAGCTTGCATTGAAGAGGAGGCGGCCGAAGACGATCCCCAAACTTCGGCAGATGCTTGTTGACGACGAAGCAATCTCTTTGCGACGCTAGAGATCTGGATGTAGAGGGAAGGAGGAGCCGGGGCTTCGATTGAACTGTCTCCCGAAGTCGCGGCGAGCATGACGAACTTGTCGGAAGTGGTCGAGTTGACGGCGAGTGCTGAAGGGGAAGGTGCTGCTGCTACTCCAGAGGATGATGAGCCAGCGGACGAGGCCGAGGCAGGAGAGGAAGAGTTGGAGGAGGAAGTCGAGGAGGAAGTTGGCGAAGTTGAAGGTACGTCTCCCTTTGCGATATCGATCAAACAGTAACCTCCGACACCATCTTCCTCACAGATCGATTGCTTGAGCGGGGTCAAGATGTACAGCGAGTCATAACTTCCCAACACAACTTCGTTTCCAGCCTGTAACTCGGTCGAACAGTTTCCGTTGAACTGGTTCAACCATCCTCGAATCCTCGTATCGTCACACGATGGGGCGGCACAGAAGGTTGCGAGAGTCTCGGCGACGGACGACGAGGTCGAAGGGGAGTAAGAGTTCATCGAAGAGGAAGGTTGGAAAGCTTCGAGTGCCGAGAGGAGAGGGGATGTGCAGGACGAGAGGTGGGAGTCGCCATTGAGCGAGGCGAGGAAGGATTGACACTTGGTCGAGATCGAGGCAGGGATGAGAGGATTTGTCGAACTGGAGGAAGCAGAGGTCGAAGAGTTTGATGCGGAAGCGGTAGCTGTGTCAACTCGCAAAACCAGTCAGCTTGCTGTGAATCTCGTCCAACTACTCTGCTCAAACTATCCAACTGAGGAAACGCCTTGCAAACTTCGGCCTCTTTTCGATCGAGGACTGATCCCTTTTGAAAATAGTTTAACGATATTCCCTGCTCGTTCACCTCGACTTGCTTCGACTTTGACCGCATCATATGTACCTCATATCCCCCTACTATATACTCTGCTTATCCCGCCGCCCTCGAGTGCCATTGTTCCAGAGTCGCAACAGCACGCGCCCAGTCTTTGCCTCCCTTTCATCCAACTTTCACTTGAGCGGTCGGAAGAGATAGTGGAAGGAAACTTACAGGATGCCTGATTATAAGAAGGAGAAGAGTAAGCAGACTGAGGTTGAGACTGAGATTGAGATTGAGCGGAAACGAGGGTTGTTGTTGACGAGGCGGCCAATAAACTAGTTAAAACGAACGTGGTGGACCATGAACTGGTGGATGTTGAAGATACCATTCTGTAGGTTATCTCTTTGATCTTGAGGAGTAGTGACTGGGTGGAGCGGGGACGACAGGACGAGGGAGAAGGGAACCTTTTTTCAGACTTGTTTCCATGTTGAATGATCTCGAAATCGCTCTCTTCTCTCTCTTATTCAGTAGCAACCAGACGGCCTCGTTCGTAATCATCCTCTCTTCATCCTCTCTTCCCTCCCTTACTTCCTCACTGTTCGTGCTCGAACCTCCTTCAGCTTCGAATCTCGATTTCCGCCTCTCTCGTCTTCCGCTCTCCCTCCTCTCCATCGACTAAGCTCCATGACATGAAGCTCGAAAGCCAATAACACACCTACTTCCTCGTCCTGAACAGTAACATCGTCGCGTGAACGATTCGCATGTTTTTTCACTTCCTTTCCCTTTCTCTCTGCCTTTGTTCTGTCCTATCTCTCGATAGGCAAAGTTTCAAATGCAATGACTATCTCCAAGTACGTACAGTAGGACGCGTCCTGCCTTCACTTCAAGCTTCACCTCCTTTTCGAATTCGTTTCAACCTTCGCAATCTCGCACGACGCCTTTCATGCTCTCCTCTCTACGGCCAGCTGTCCGTCTCCTTCGACCTTCTCTCGAGGAGTACACCGACGGAAGCCCTTCGCCCTCAACTGACAAAGACGAAGAATCGGTTTCTATCCGTCTCTCCTTTCGATTTCCTTCTCCTTCTCCCAACGTTCGAACGAGTCCCTGCTTGTCCGTCTAACCGGATCGACCTTCCCTCCTATCCTTATCCTCGCATAACCGTACATTTACGGCGTCTTCCTTGCATTGAAGAAGCCAAAGTCTCTCTTTCCTGCGAACTTGAAACCGTTTTCAAGAAAATCCAAGTCCCCACTCCTCTCCCTCTTCTTCCGTCTCCCTCACACTCCCTTCAAAATCTTCGTTCAAATGTTCACAGTACACAAATACGCTGGTATTTCTAAACCCTCGCTCTTTTGCGATCAAGCTACTCTACCGACTTCGGATCCAGAGGAAACGAGTGGTGTCAACGCGGTTGGAGACAAACAACAGAGGAGGGAATACGATTATGTGATTGCTGGTGGTACGTCTCAGTCTTCCTCATCTCGCGTTCGTTCAGAAGGGGGAGGCCGACGGAGAATTCCCCACATCACGGTCGAGGGGAGAAGAAATCAGAACAACGACGCTGACTCGCTTGACATGTACTTGATATAGGTGGTACGGCAGGTTGCGTACTCGCTTCAAGGGTGAGCTTTCGATTTCGTCGTTTCCCCTCGTTTCCACCTTCCCTCGCATACTGTCCTTCGCTCTACCGCCACCAATCGCACCGTCGAGTCGCACTCATTGTCGACCAGCTTCACTCACCTCGCTCCCCCTCTTCAACTACAGAAGCTGACTCTTGTTCGTCTACTTATCGCAGTTGACTGAGAATCCCGAAGTCAAAGTCTTGATGATCGAAGCTGGAGAGAGTGATCAAAAACAGATCTTCAGTCGAATCCCAGCTGGATGGGGTAACTTGTGGAAGTGAGCCATCGTCGTTTCCTTCCCGTGTCTTTCGAACGTTCTCGCTAAACTCGTTTTCGTTTTCCCGATAGAACTCCTGCTGAATGGAATTTCGAAACGGTTCCTCAGGAGTATTGCGACAACAGGAAGATGTATCAACCTCGAGGTAAGCTCCGAGAACCGTCGAGATGAACGAGAAACGAAGCTGACTTGCGAGAGTGCGATTTAGGTAAAATGCTCGGTGGATGCTCATCTATCAACGCTCAATGTTACCAACACTGCTCTCCCAGTGACTACGATCAGGTGAGTTCGAGCTTTCGAACTTCAGACAATCTATCCCGCTGACAAGTTTCGACGAAACAGTGGGAGAAAGAAGGAGCGAAGGGCTGGGGATGGAAAGATCTCAAACCGTACTTTTCCAAAGCCGAGAACCACACTCCAAACCCCGGTCACAAGATCGACGAGTCTAAACGAGGGAAAGGAGGAGATTGGCAAACGAGCTACCCTCCAACTAACGAAATCACGTCGGCTTTCATCGATGCATCCGTAAGTTTCCCTCTTCTGCGTTTCTATCTCCTTGTTCTGACGATAGAAAACTGTAGGTCGCCGCTGGTATTCCTCACAATCCGGATCTCAACGTCGAGACGAACACCGTCGGAATCACTCGTTTCCAAGCCACCGTCGATTCTACTGGTCAACGTTCTTCCACATCAGCTGCCTACCTCACTAAGCGAGTCTTCACTCGACCCAACCTATCGATTCTCACCGGTACGACCGTCACGAAACTTCTCCTCTCCGACAACAACTCGAAATGTATCGGAGTCGAACTCGCTCAATCGGGAGACGCTTCATCCCAACGCTATCACGCTTACGCCAAGAAGGACGTCATCACCTGCCTCGGATCCTTTGGCTCTCCGCAAGTCCTCTTGTGCTCGGGAATCGGAAGGAAGGAAACCCTGGACAAGGCGGGTGTCGAACAGAAAGTTGCAGTTGACGAGGTCGGCGAAGGCTTGAGAGATCACGTCTTGGCCATCACCACCTTCAAAGCTACGAAAGGTACTTCGTTACAATACCTCACCAGTCCTCTCAAGACCGTGCGCAACGTTTTCCTTTTCTTCTGGTTTCCTCTGCTAACTCTGTTTTTCTCGTCGACAGCTCCCTCATCTCGCTAGATGGCTTTACAACGGAACTGGAGCTCTCGCTACGAATCTAGCTGAAGCAGGTGCTTTCCTTCGTTCCTCCGATGTCGAGGCAGACGGAACCGTCTCTCCCGCTGGTCAAGGTCTCGGAACTGGTGTTGTCGACAAGAGCATCGTCAATTCGAGTGGAGAGACTAGTCCTGATTTGGAGATCATTGACGCTCCTCTCTACTACGTACAGTGAGCCTTCAAATCTTTTTTCAGTCACTTCGGAGAGAAGCTGAGCTTCGTCCGCTTGATTGCAGCCACGCTCTCGAGCCTCCTCCAGTCCCTTCAGACGACTACTTCACGTTAGCGTCAACCATTTTAAGACCGTTCTCTCGAGGTTCCGTCACCATCTCCTCCGGATCGACGTTCGACAAGCCTTTGATTGACCCTCGATACTTCTCCGACGAGCGAGACCTGAAGGTGAGTACACCTCTCCTCCCTCTCTAGTAGGCGTATCTCGGCTGAACTAACCTCGTCTTCTTCGTCAGGTCTGCCTCGCAGGTATCCATCTCATTCGACGACTCGTCCAACTCCCTCCTCTCTCGACCTATCTCTCGGCAGGTCCCATTGTACCCGACATGGTAAGCACAGATTCGCTCCCTGTAGTACCATTGACGTCGAGAACTGACTTGAGACCGTTTTGACAGTCGATGAAAAATTTCGTCGAAGCGAGTGACTCGGAGTTGATCGCTCATATTCGTCAACACGCCGAGACCATCTATCATCCCATGTCTACCTGCGCGATTGGAAAAGTTGTCGATGAAAACTTGGAGGTCAAGGGAATCAAGGGATTGAGAGTTTGTGATGCTTCGGTGTTCGTGGACTCAGTTTCTGGTCACCCCGTACGTCTACGTCGACTCGTACCCTCTTAGAACCGATATACTCATACGTTCGTGACTCCGACAGGTCGCTGCTGTCGTCGCTGTCGCCGAGAAATTCGCCGACATGCTCAAAGCTGAAATCGCCATCTAATCCTCTCTTCTTTTCGTTGGATCTCGTCTCTCAATATTGGCTGTACATCACTCACGTCATCCTCATCTCACTCTCCCTCGCAAAGCAAACTAAGCAAAATCAAGTGCTCGTCTCGTCCCCTTTTGGTCAATCTTCTTTCGATTTTATCTCGGTTGTTTATCTTCAAGTCAGTAAGGGTGTTTCTAGTCGATCGTACAATATATGCAATGATGCTCTCTCGTTACAACAATAGCGTCAGAAAAGAGTGCGAGTATAAAGCTCAAAATCGAATAAACTAGATAGAACCGTTCGCTGCTGCATAAGTTGACCTCTCGCGTAGCCTCGCTCCTTTCCGTCTAAAGATGAAGGGAAGGGGAGCGCAGAGTAGTGAGAGTCCCGCCAGAAGGGACGTTGCGCCTTGAATCGTCAACCTTTCGTACATTTGAATTGCGAAGAGAGGCTGTCGAAAGAAGAAAACGTCAGCTAGGAGTAGAATCGCCTGAGCGAGTGACTTACGAATACTCCTCCTAGTAGCGCTCGAGCTGCGGTTCCTGCTGCCAAAGCGGAGGCGGCGTGGGAAGCTGAATGTCGAAAAATGAAAGTGAGCTCAAGTCTGCAAATGATCCGGGTTGATGGCGACTCACAGTAGACGTCAATAAGGTATGGAATAAAAGAGACATAGATCGCAAACATGGAGAAGGAGAACAAGAACTCGGCGATGCAAGGGACGATCCAGTGCACGTTATTGTAGGGAGCGGTGAAAGCGAAGAGTATAAGCGAGCTGTTTGGGGGGAAATGAACGTCAGGAGTACTATCCCGCGCGATAAGAGTGAAGGGGCGACCCTCACATGGGTGAAAGGATTGCAGCGCCGTAAGCAAGAGTCAATCTCGACTCGGCGGGTATAGGCTTTCCCTCTGCTTCTGCTTGCGCTAGACGACGAGCAAACGCTTTGGCTACGAGTGGTAAGGATGAGATGGTAAGCGTCGAGGCGTCGAGAGCCTTGTCAGTGTAAGCTCACCTCCGACTGTAACGATCAGCAGTCCTCCAAGGAGGAAACCGATGAAAAGCGAAATGTAGGTGAGGCCATAATGCTCTGGAGTGAATCTGCGTGTCTGGAGGTAGACGATACCGAAAGCCTGCGCTCAAAGACGAAGGGTTAGGGAGAATTGTGGAGTACCGAAGAGAGGATGAAAAGCGAACTTGAAAGAATCCATACCTGCGAGCCGACGGAAGCTCAGCTCAAGAACAGAGCTTTCCTAGGAAGCACAGTGTGTGAGGACTTACAAGATCCCGTATAGAATCGCAAGGTAAAGCGATACGAAAAGAACAATCGGTTCTGTACACTTTCGCATCGAAATCAGTCAGATGCGTAAATGGTAACCTATGATGACGTACCGGTAAAGAGGAAGATTGCAGGTCTCTTCAGCGACTGTCCGTAGACCCCGAGAATTTTCCGCAACTTTGCTTTCTTGTCCCTTTTCGAATTTTGCTCTCGCTCGTGCTTCGTTAGCATCCGCTCCTGCTGCTGCTTGATCAACGTCGGGCCATGTGTCTCCGGTACGATGGCGACGGCGAGTGAAGTGACAGTCGAGAAGATTGCGATCACTCGCAGATTCCATCTGAGTTGGCGAAAACGAGAAGAGTGAGCTTTCGTTGCAAAAAGACGGAGCAGACAAACTTACTGGTACCCTGCACGATTCTCAATGAAAGCTGAGCATAGCGGTCCACTTGCTGGTCCCCCGAAAGCACAGATGGCATCTGCAAATGCGAAAAGGGTGAAAGAGTAGCGGTAAGCTCGATTGCAAAGTCTGCTGATCAGTTAGGCAAGGCAAGAAGAAGTCTAACTTACAGAGCGCACTATAAGTAGCTCGATTGAGCGGTACAGTGAAGTCTCCGATCGAGGCTGGAACGTTATTGATCGACGCTGACCCGAAGAAACCAAGAAGAAACCGGAAAATGAGAAGAGACGCGGCATTGTTTGCGAAGGCGGCTCCGAACGAGAAAGCTGCGAGAGTACAACATCTGTCAGAGCCGAGAGACGACCGAGTAGGTTTCACTCACCAGAGTAAAGAACGCCGCAGAGGATGTATACTGGTCTTCTTCCGAACATCTCGCTCGAAGGTCCAGCCAGAAGGGGCCCTGCCGCAAAGCCCAAGACAGTCAAAGTGACTCCGAGTACCGCAGCTGCGAAAAGGTAGAGGATTACTCAACCGGAACGAGGATTTCGAAAGAGCAAATTCGACGGCGAAGGCGAAAACGAGCAAGCTCACCTTCTCTTCCAATATGATACTCCTGCATGATAGCGGGAATTGATGCGACATAGGCAGTCGAAGAATAGGTGAGGGATAAAACCCAGATGCACAGGACGACGTTGACGAGGACCTTTTTCGACGTCGGCCAGTTCCGAGGGTCTGAGGGGACAGCTGTTCAATCGCTAGACCAGGCCGAGATGTAGAAGCTGGACGATAAACGTACTGATAGGATCATTTGCGAAAGTAAGGACGGGAGAAGCATGCGAAATCGAAGATGTCGGAGCTTCCGACGCTTCATGACTTCCTTTCTCCAGCTTGTCTTGATCAGCTCCGGTTCCGAAACCCTCCTTCGTCGTCCCGCTCGACAGCTGCTGCTTGAGGTCTCGAGGAGCCATTCCATCTTGAGTGTCTTGCAAGAGGAAAGGGTGAGGTTGTAAATGCGTTGTGAAGTCCTTCGGTGTCGAACGGGTGGTGAAAGCCATCTTTGTCGACTTCAGGTTCGCGGTTGATTTCGCGCTGGGTAATAAGGTGATTTCGGGAAGCAAGAGGTGGAGACAGAAACCGAAGCAGGGCTACGAGCTCGCAATTTTATCGAATTAACCGGTCAAAGCCCTCGACCGTCTCGTTTCACCCCGTCGCCGAATTTAACCCTTGCAACTTGCATTTGCATTTTTATGCACGCTACAGTGTCCACGACTGATGACGGTCCTCGCGCAGGACAGGGAAGCAGCGAAGAGAGTAAACGATGGAAAACCTCGAAAAATTTGAGGAGCTCATTCTTGCTCTTGATAGTCTCTCATATCGAACTCGATAGCGACAGGGAACAGTATCAACAGGGGAGGAAGGAAGGAAGAAAATCGAAAATTTGGGCGTCATTCGACGAGAGGGGATCAACTCTCATCTTCTCACAACACACCTCCAAACCAACCCTCACCCAATCAATCAAATCTATCATGTTCTCCCAAGCTGCCCGTGCCTCTTCCCGATTCGTCGTGAGCTCTCCCCTTTGGAATTCACCTTGATCTCGATTTAATTGGTTAGCTGACTTTTGTCGATCTCACTTCTCTACGCTCTCCTGTATTGATCTGTACCGGTATATAGGCTCCCCGTGCTGCTGCGAGTCTATATCACACTTCACTTCACTAACGGGAGCTGACTTTTTGATCTCCTCATCCTTCTTCTCCATTCTCCCGATTTCATCGTCATTTCTCTTTCCCCCTCATTCTACCATCCTCTACAGCAAACTCCCCGACTTGCTCGATCATACGCTGAATCTCCTCACCAACATGGAACCGCCGGTCCCGAACCCGTTAACCGTGAACGAGGTCCTTCGAAAACTCCCATCTTCATCGGTGCTGCTCTCGTAGTACTCGCTGGAGGTTACTTCCTAGGCAACTTCAAGACCCCTGCGACGCCAGCAGTACAAAATATGACTAAGGCCATGCACCCAAAGACTGAAGCCGCTCAGAAAGCAGCCGTACATTTTCTCGTCTTACTTGCTCTCTTCTCATGTTCTGAAGCTGACTCCGATTCTCTTTCTTCATAACAGGGTGTCAACCCCGAGACTCAAACTCACCAAGTCGGCGGTGACAAGAACATCAAGCACTAAACTCGAAAACCTCTTTCCCCCTCTCATGTCTTTGTATTCCCCCCCCTTTCTCTTCCGTCAAACCCATGTTCATACCCCTCGAAACCTCGCCCATTCTTACTTGATGCAAAAACGCAGTAGCAGTAGTCAGTGGTAAACAGCAAATAAAGATTGATCTGTCAAATTTTTGAGTCGAAGCGAGCGACGGAATCAGATCGATTCAACCTGAAGACAGTACAGCGCGGGCACGAGTTTGTTCTGTTTTGTCGGGGGCACTTCCCTCTGATCTGAGCATCTATGTCTTGATCACGTCAAGGTCTTCGTTTCCGCAAGTTTGGCTTCTCTTCGCTCTGATTGATACTGCTCAGATTCGTTCGTCTTCGCACGCCTCGGAGCTAAATCGTCGTGTCTGACGCTGACGATGATTAGACAGGTCGCAAAGACGACCGGTTCTCGATGGATCAGCGAAACTACTCGCACTCAAAGGGACGAGATTCGATACAAGGGTTATAGTTTCAGGACTATTGCGAAGGGTTACAATGCTAAACGAACGAGTGACAGATGGATATCGAGTGAGGGATTGTGAAGATGAGTGGAAGACAGAGAGAAAAGACGGAGTAAGAGGGGAGTTAAAGAATATATGCTGGGGAACTGCCTTTCCTGCTCTAACAGAACACCGTCGCCGCTCACTGAGCGTTCCCTTGTTGACGATTGAAGACCGAGATCGAGTTGAGCATTTTCGCGAGTTTGTTCCTGCCTGGTGTCGGAGGAGAGGTGATCGAGGGAGATGCCGGAGGAGGTGTAGGTGAGGGGAGAGGTGCAGAGGCAGTAGTGCGCGGTGGTGCCATAACGGGAATGGAGGGGACAGAGTGAAGGGGAATGGTCACGATTGGAAGAGGAGGGGAAGGTAATGGCGAACCCAAATCGCTGGTATCGATGGCTGCATCCTTGAGTATCGGTTTCGTCGTCGCGGTGGCTGATACAGAGCCTCGAGGGGGTCGACTACTCGAGTAAGGTCGACGAGGAGGACTAGCGGGACTGTTCCTCCAAGTTTCGCTCTCGACTCGAACTGTCGAAGTCGAAGCTGCCATGGTGCCGGAACTGACCATCATCGATTCGCTGCCGATACTGGAGAAGCTCGAGAGTGGAGTGTGATTGCGGGAAGAGTCAAAGTTCGAAAGAGGGTTGGTGGTTGTCGTTCCTCGAGTTGAGTTCGATCCGACTGATGATGAGAATTCCCCGGGTACGCCTCGTCCGACTCGACGATCGTTGAGACGCTCCCTTCGACTCGATGCAGACCTCCAGTGATCGTCCTTGTCGGGTCCACCTCTTCCCCTCGGAGCTTCATCTCCTCCTTCAACTCCACTCCAGTTCGAACCCCAACTCGCAGTTCCTACTGATCCTCGACTCGACAAAGGTGTACCCATACCGGGTCGACGACCTCCTTGCATCTTCGCTGGAGCAGAGTAGGTATCGGCTTTGGCACCGATCGAAGCGTTGCGTTCATCGACTTTCCGTTTGAAGGCTTCGAGATCTGGATTTCCTTCGTTGACCAGTGTCTTGAGTCGGCCAAACATTCCTCCGCTCTTCTTCGTAGTGGTTGTCGAGGTAGAAGCTGAGCCGGTCGACAGTGAGGTCTGAAGAGCTGAAGTCGATTGAGTTCCGTGAGAACGAGAAGTTGGAGAAGGACCAGGTCGAGAAGAAGTCTTCGAGAAAGTCGATGTAGGCGAAGCAGCGCTCAACTCTCGGGCGAGATCTTGACTAGCTGCAGCCAAGTCGTCGAGCGCATCTCCACCTTGAGCTGCCTGTTTCGCCGCTCGTTTCTCCTTTCTCGCTCCTCGTTTCCTTCGTTTCGGTCGAGCTCCCTTCTCTCCATCTTTGTCTTCTCCTTTCGCATCTCCCGCGTCCGTCGTCTCAGCTTCTCCTCCAGATCGTATCTCCTCGTCCGGCGAAGGAGGAGTGACAGGAGATTTTTCATCCTCCTTGCCTCCATCGATGGTGATCTGCTCGATTTTCGAAGTGACAGCGTCGACGTTCCCTCTCGTAGCACTGAGCATCGACATTTGGGGGGCAGGAGGTACTGGAGAAGGTGCCTTTGACGTAGTAGGAGTGACGGTCGCTGTTGAGGTCGCCGTCGCCGATGGAGTCATGAGGGAAGAGGTGAAGGGAAAGTTTGATTGAGGAATTGCGAGAGGGGAAGAGGCGGACCAAGGAAGTGGCACAACAGGACTGGGCACAGTATGCGTTCGAGATTCGGAGACGGCAGGAGAGTAGACTTGCGGTCGTTGAGGGAACAGACCTGGATCTGGGGAAGTCGCGGCAGAGGGAAGCGGAGAGTAGAGCGATTCAGGAGACGTCGTCGAAGGTGCAAGTGATTGTCGTGGAGGTTCGGGCGAGGAGAAGGTCGGAGAAGGGAGAGAGTCGTCTTCGGAAAGTTGAGTTGGAGAAGTGATGTAAGTGGGTCGAGTCAGAGAGGAGGGTTCGGGTTCTTCCACGACTTTTGGTAATTCATCGAGCATGGTCGAAGCTTTGATCGTGGAAGGGGCGAACTGAGATAAGAGCGAAGACGCCGGAGGTACGGATGGTGAAGAAGCTGAACCGATAGTGATGGGTAAGGAGGGAACAGGTGAGAAATCGAGTCGAGGGCTTGGTGTCGAGTCAACAACTCCGAGAGGTGAAGGAGTGTAACCTCCATGGTGACCGTTGATCGGGTTTCCTCCGAATCCACCAGCTCCTTCTCCCATCATTACGACTAATTTCATTCCCCATCTCCCGAATTCTCCCGCCGTCACCCTCTTCTTCTCTCTTCCTTCGACCACTTCAAGAACGTCGCAGAATACACGAGTCGAGAGGAAAGTAGCGACTTCGTCTCCGATTCCTTCGAAACGTTCTTTGAGGAATTCGATAGGAGCGTCGACGTATTCTGAGAAGTCGGGATCTGAGAGAGATGGATCGGCCCAAGGGTTTCGATGGTAGAGAAGATTGAGCAAGACGAGTCCGAGAGACCAAACATCAGCTTGTCGGGGATCGTAAGTTGGTCGTAAGTTGTTTCGACATTCTGAAGAAGAGCGGAATCACACATGTCAGCCTCTCGTTCTCCCTCGATCGCTTTCGGAATCAAGGAGCTTGAGCTTACCATAAGCCATGTAAGGTTTACTTCCGCAATCGAAATCTTCGCACATTTCCTCCATAGTTCCTAAACCCCAATCCGTAATCTTGACAACGACCCTTCCTTTCTCCCTCGCATGTTCAGTAGCGTCCCATCTCCGCTTGTCTCCTTTTCCATCGACGACGATAAAGTTCTCGGGTTTGATATCTCGATGAGCGATTCCTACGTCGTGACAAGCTTGCACTGCATCGCACATTTGCGAGAACATGCGAGAGATGAGACGGAGACGCTTGCGAGAGAGGAGGGAATCGTTGTTGCCCATTGCTGCTGCCGAAGAGAGGAGAGAGGGCGAAGGAGGGGTTTGGTCCATGAGAAGATGAGAGGGAGTATCGGCGGTGACCGTTCGTGAGAGGGCTCCGTCATCGGCTTCGTCGTCGTCGGAAGCGTTCGCCGAGTCTTCGATGCGATTGATCTTGTATTCGCGCGAGAGAGAACGGCGACGTTGGTTGAAAGGCTCGCCGGATGGAGATGTCGCTCGAGAGTAGAGGTGATCCGTTCCCGAGTTTTGCGATTCGAGTAGCCAGAAGAAGAGATCGTTCCCAGGAACGTATTCGAGGACGAGGAACAACCAATCGTCCGTTTCGTAAGCCTGAATCGAGCAGAGTCTAATCAGCTTTTTTCATTCAGACTGGACGACGAAGAGTGCAGAACACTCACGCCATAGAGTTGCACGATATTCTCATGATTCGGCAGAGCACGATGCAAGATCGCTTCTCCCCTCTGAACCTCGATCAACTCATCCGTCAAGTCCTTCTTGCAGAGACATTTGAGTGCATAGTAACGACCATAGGTAGGTTCTGGTTGAGTGAGCACTTCTGATGCCCATGAGTGTAATCGAGGTCGTTGCTGAGACGAGTTTTGGTTCGAAGAATGTGGAGAGTCGAAATCGAAGGAAGAGAAAGGGTCGATCGGGGAAAGCATGTCGTCGTCGTTTGGATCCGGTTCGTACAAGATCTCGCGAACCAGATACACGCTGTGAAAGAAGCCATCAGGATCAGCTTTACAATTTCGAAGGGAGTCAGAGAGAGATCAAACTCACATAGCATAAGTACCTTCTCCTAACCTCCTCTCAACTTCTAGCTGTCTCGGTCCATCCAAACCATTCCCCATCCCTTTCCCATCTCGATCCATACTCGCCTTATCCGCAAAACAATCCCTCACCCAACCTCCTCTTCCTTCCAACCAAACATCGACTCCTATCCTCTCTCCCTCGGTAAACACCTCGACCAATGAAAGATCCTGAGTCGCGACCGATGCAGCTGAATCCGTTGTCGCTGAAGAGTAAGTCCTCCCTCGCCTCTGCGGCATGGCAGGTGAGTTCGGTGCCGAAGTATCGAGGAAAGGTTCTTCATCATCTGCGTAAGAGTATCCTCCCCCAGTCGGAGGTCGTACGATTCTCGGAGTCGTAGGAGTGGTAAGGACTGATGGTTTGTAAGTTTCGAAAGTTTCTTCCCAAATTTCTGAAGCCCTCGATTGATCTTGAATCCCTCCTCCTCCTCCTCCTCCTCCTGGAGTTTGAGGAATGTTCATAGGTCCTACTCCACCCGTCGTGTTCTCCCTCACCAATTCATGCAACAAAGGATGTGGACTCCCATCTTCCCTTTCCGTTCCAGTACGGGAAACGCTCGATCTCCTACTCCTACTCCTGATTGAACTTGCCCTACTCGAACTCGCCCTCATTCTCCTACTCGCCATACTCCCTTGACTAGGTGGTCCAAACATGAATCCTTCTTCAGGAGGTTCGTCTTCTTCCGGCAAGTACTCGTCTTCACTCGAGAAACCACCTCGAGGACTCCTTCTCGAATCATCTTCACTCTCATCGCCATTCTCTAACTCACTACCATCACTTCCAACTCCTCTGTATCTCCTCCTCAATCCTCCAGCTCGAGATTGTGATCGAGAAGCGGAACGAGAAACTCCTCTTCCTCCAGGTGAACGAACTCGAGTGTGGTGCTCGATACCGGACAAGAAAGATGCGAGGTGAGTGAGGGATGGTCGATGGGTCGGGTTCTGAGTGGAAGGAGTTGGAGGTTGTGGGGTCGAAGAGAATTGGAGTGAGGAGCGTCGAGAGTGAGTGACGGAAGGTAGAGGAGGAGGAGAAGTTCTCGAAGGTGAAGGGGATTTCGAACCGGATGCTGGAGAGGTCGGTTGCGAGGTCAAATCGTTCATGTTGGCGAACTGTACTCCCAATCCTAAACTAGTCGCACTCCTCCTCGATTGAACTGAACCTGCTCCTCGAGCTGGTGAAGCTCCCCTGCCCCTTCCTCCTCCTCCTCCTCCTTTCATTCCAGCTGTCAACGGTCCATGAGGGGTCGAAGTTTGAGGTATAGGGTGTAAGAGTCGAGGAGAACCTCTAGGAGGAGAAGAAGGGAGGGAAACGGCCGGCGAGGTGGGAGAAGGGGTAGAAGTTGTCGACTTGTTCAAGTTGCGACGGGGCGGCATAAGTGGCCGAGTTTTATGCTACCGATTCGCGGAGGTGTTCGATCAGAGGAAGGAGGAGGAAAGGACAGGGAAGAGAGAGAGAGAGCAAGGGGAGAACCCTTGAAGTTGAAATTTGAACGGTCAAATGGTCACAAAGGTTTTCCGGATGGGGGTAAGAGTAGTGAAGAGGCGTATAAGCTGTGAAGTGTACGAGATTGGATCAGTACAAGCTAGAACGAGAGGAGGTGTTTGAATAGTCAACCGCGAGGAGTTGAGATTCGGCTAGTCGATAAATCGCCGACATTACTCCCTCCAGGCTTGAGTACCTCGGTAATTCCCGAATAAGCTCTCGTTCATCCATTGTGATGCTCCACTGAGTATCGGATTGTGTTGTCGTTGGTTTGAGTCATTTCCCTCATCTCTGTTTCCCAATTCGACCTCCGCTCGAACAGAACGATGAGGTGTACTTACGAGGTTGATCTATGTACTATAATCTTGAATGTATTGACAATGGAGTGGATGCGTAGCTTGTAGTTGAGAGAGAGTCGTGAAGGGTAATTTCGAATTCGGTTGAGGAGAGAAGGAGAGAAGCGATAAGGGAACTGGTTTGGGCGAGAAAGTAGTGGAAGATATCCGAGTAGCCCAGCTCTCAGTTATCCTATAGAATGCGATACGGTCTTGACTTGTTGGTTGGAAGTGAGAGAAGACAAGGAAATGATCTTCGAAGCGACGACATCGCTGAAGTTGTTCCATTCACTTCGATTCTAGCTTTGTGAACTCCACGATGACTGCTTCTACCTCTCATCCACCTCTACAAGATCTCGAACTCCTCTTACTCGGCACAGGAACTTCTTCCTCCCTCCCTTCAATCGGTTGTTTGACAAACCCGATATCAGGATGTTGGTGCTGCCGATCAACCCTCCTCAAGACCGATCCTCGCTATCAAACAGAATACAGGAAGAACGAGCGAAGAAATACTTCAGCAATCTTGAGGATACCGACTCAACCTCAACCAGATGGGAGAACTGAGAAGACCGTACTGATAGACGTGAGTTACACTCTATCGTCTCCTTTGAACTAGCTTGAACTGATCAGCGTTGAGAGCGAGACAGTGCGGCAAGAGTTTCTTCAGCGGGGCTTTGGAATGGTGGCCGAAAAAAGGGTTGCGAGAGATCGACGCCCTCCTTCTAACCCACGCACACGCGGATGCGATACTAGGGTGAGCTCAAACGATACTTCTGCCCATCCGCTCCTCTGAGAAGGGGTAGGGTAGCGAAAGGAGAAGAGAGCAGTTGACGATCTTGCGAAAATGAATAGGTTGGATGATCTGAGAGGTTGGACTCTGAGAGGACACATCCAGAAGTCAATAGCCATCTACTGTACACAAGATACCTTCAACGACGTTTCAAAGGTGAGCGGCGTCTTGTCTTGATCAGGAGTAACTTCCGACTGACGAGAATCGCGAAACAGGCGTTTCCGTATTTGACGAATATGGGACAAGCTGTAAGTCCCCTCTCGCTGACCCCGACTGGTCACCTCACTGACTAGATCGTACTCAGACTGGAGGAGGCGATATCCCTGCTCTGACTTGGAACATTATCGATCCCGTCGCTCCTTTCGAACTTTTCGGAATCCAAGTCCTCCCTCTACCAGGTGAGCCCATCGCCTCATCTTCAGTCTTGCTTCAACTCGATCACTGACATCGAATGAACGATTCCAAGTTGAACATGGGAAATTCTTCACGACCCCTCCGAAACCTTTTCTCTGCAGCGGATTCCTCTTCAACCGACAAATCTGTTACCTTTCCGACGTATCCGCCGTCCCTTCCGTCGTCTACTCCACCCTCTCACAGTATGTCGACCTCCCCACTTCTCCCTCAATCACAGGGATCAGCTCGAATGGCGATTCGAAAGAAGTCGAGAAGGAGAAGGAGGTAGGGAAACCGAAATTACAAGTTTTGATTGTCGATTGTTTGAGATTGGAAGAGTTTACGAGTCATTATGGGTTAGGGAAAGCTGTGGAGACGATGAGGAAGTTGGGTGCGAAGAAGAATTATCTCGTGAGCTGCTTCTCTCGTTCTCTCATCGACTAAGATCGTTCACTCAATCTCGTTCGATTCCTCTCTCAGATTGGTTTCGGACATCGTACATCACATACAGGATGGCGAGAAGCGTGTGAACTTCTCTCGACACCGTCCTCAAAATCAGGCTACGGTTCCCTCTCTTCGGATCCACCAACATTCAACGATCTCTACAACGGCCATCCCGATCCACTTCAAGAAGATACAGCGATGTTCTCGAGACGGGCGCTACAAGTCGTCGAGAATTGGGAGAAGGAGCGAGGGGCGAGTTGGGGGGAGGAAGAGAGACCTTGGGTTCGACCGAGTTGCGATGGAATGACTATCAGGGTGGGCAGCGATGGAGTAACTGTAGGGGATGATGAGTATCCCTGAGCTCGATGAGTGAGGGTGTGGAGGGGTGTAAAATCGATTGCAGTCGATCAGAGCTTTGTGAGAACTCGTAGACTTTCTGCTTGCATCTTAGACTTATCTTATCGGCCTCCACAGATCTTCTCGTCGGCTACTCTGTTGAGAGCTGTGTGTAAGAGCTCAGGCAAAGCTCAGGGTTTACTAGAGGCTCGGGCCTACATTGCTTCGGACAGTCTAAACCCGAACACGCCATTCTGACTTTCAACTCTTTCCCTCTCTTTCACACTTCGACATACCGACTCGCAACTTGAAATCGCATATCACGATCACGCATCAACTACATGAGCGTTCACAATCCGACAGATCCGCTAGCCGACATTAGAAGTCAAATCGACAGGATCAGAGTAGCGCTCCCCGAGGCGGACGAGTGGCACAAGAGGATCATCAGCCCATGGGTCAAGACGGTATCGACGAGCTCAAGTCGACACATCGAAACATGTTCATCGAGAGTCTCGTTATGTACCTCGGTTACACTGCGACCGCTCTTGAGCAAGGTGGGCCGGTTCGTCCATCGCCCTCTTTCCTCAGCTTCTCGACAGTGCCGAAACTGAAGCTGTATAGCTGATCAGCCATCTAACTGGGACATCCGTGTCCTCTTGCAGAACATGCGGACATATCAGGAGCTTATGGACCTCACCTGGAGTATACATCAGAAGGCGACTAACAAGAGCTTCACCGCGCCGTCGATGGATCAATGGCAAAAAGAGTTCGAGACGACTTTTTGGCCGACAGGACACTTGCAACCAAACACGATCGATTTTGACGGACCGGGAGATCTTACTATAGTCAAGGATAAGCTCGAGAATCTTCTTCAGAGATTGAAATCTGAGGATTGGCGTGTAAGCAACGGCTTATCCTGTTCGAAGTCCTCGCTCGACGCATTTCGCTAACACCGTTCTTTGTCAGCACCGCTCCGAGGATCGGAAGGACGCTCTACTATGGGAGTGCTCCGGTCGCAGAATTCAAGATGCCTTGCTTCGCGCCATTGAAAGGAGACACGCTCGCGCTTCATCCTCAACCGTACTTCCTTCCCGGACCAGGGAGGCTCACTCCCTCGCAAGGATCAATAGTCGCTATGCAGCTATAGCCGGAGTGCATACTTCAGGAGCATCTCTCGAAGGAGGTCGCTTCTTTGCGCGATTCTAGTTTACATTCGTGTTCATTTTGCTGTCTTTCTCTTCACCTTTCCTTCTCTTTGTTTGAGCTGACTACACTCGTAACTCCTCTGTCCCTCCTTGTGTCGGTTCACTCGAACCGAGAGAGGTCGCAGCGAACGAGACAGCGTAGCGAAAGGGATTGAGAGAATCTAGCGATGAAAGACTGCTGAAGGACAGAAAGAGGATGCGTGTTGCGAGCTTTGAGACACCATCAGCAGTCAAGGCGAAGCGAGAGCCACGGAAGGACTGTCAGTCTGTAAGAAGGGAGGGGTTGAAAGCGCAAACACACGATAGAGCTGAACGAGAGCAACGTAGCAAGGGTGCGATCCGCCACGACCTTCGTATACAACGATAGAGTGGGCTTAGGGCTAGAACGTGATGCCAGACAGTTGTGATGTCTGTAGCGGGCAAAGACAAGATGAATCGGAGGAAGCGAGGAGAGTAAAGCTTCCGAAGACACTGAGTGGATAGCTGAGGGTCAGAAGAGGGTGCAGGGCTAGTACAGACTACTCCGAGCTACCTTTAGCAATCTTCAAGTTGCTGACAGGAGAGCAACCCTTCTTTCAACATTGGTTCCCTTTTCTCCCTCTCTCCTCTCACTCGCTAACTTCCACTGCTCTGGTCGCCGGCTCGAAGTACTCAAGTACTACCTACAGCTATCCGAGGTAAGCTCAACGCTGCTCTAGGACTTCCTCGAGAGATTGCTGACTCCTTCTAATTCGATCCCTCGCTAGCGCATCTCATCTCTCATGCCGACTCCTCGTGCGCATCTTCGCTCGACCAAAGGTCGAAGACCTCCTTTCACACCTTACAAAGTCAGTAAACCGATCGACAGTGTATCGATTGAAGACCTCGAACTCGGAGATATGATCGAGTTCAAACCTTACGAGGATGGCAAGATCAAAGGTGGACGACGAGCGTGGAACTCAGAACATGAAACTCTGATCGAATGGCTCTATCAACCCGGTTCACCTTGTCTCGTCAACCCAGTTTATCCCGACGAACACATCAAGCTCCTTTCGAACATCGCATACGCTTCACGTGCTCGTGGAACGCCTGTAGTCGTGTCAGCTGCAGACGAGCTGGAATGTTCACTCAGTTCCGAAACTTTCGCAGATCAATACATGAAGCCATGGCTCGCCCTCAACACGAAGAAGCAAGAGAAGCTTCTACTCGCCGTCCTCGCAAGCGTTTCTTCCGTCGATTCGGTTCGATTCATGAAATTCCGAAAACTTCTTCCCGAATTCATCGTCTCTGATCTCGTCGCCGACAAAGGACAAGGTCTCGTTCGATTCTACGATCACTTGCGCTTGAACCTTCAAGACGGTGGCGACAAGCTCTCTCGACATCCTGTACCAAACGACAAGTTCTTCGCTAAAGTCGGGATTCCTACCGAAGAAGATGCTCTTCCTCTCACGCAGGGTGACAGAGCGTTTCAAGAAGAATACCTCCTCGCAAGACATTCACTCCTGTTCGACATCGCAAAAGCTACTCTTCGTCAAATCGTGAGTCCCACTCTCGCTCGAGCATTCTCAGCTTGCAGCTAAGCGATCATACCCTTCTTCTTCACAGATCGGAAAGCCTATGCCTTCGAACCGGGGCAAAGCCGGAAACACTGCGAGTGATATCACGAGGAGAACCTACTACGAAATGAGGGATGCGCCTCCAGATCCGACGAAACCTCTCAGTGCCAGCTTCGGCCACCTCGTCGAAGAGAGATGCTCACTTTGCGACAAGACCGGTCAGTCTCCCTTGTTCTTCATGAGCCAACCTTGCTGATATCCGATATCTCCCCTCCGGATAGCTAAAGATGCTGGACTCGACAAGCTCTTCTACTGTCAAGCTTGCAAGAAGGTGGATCGCATGCAACCATACTGCTCAGCGTGCGTCTCTGTCCTTTCTCCTTTAAGATTGACGTTTGACTGACATCCATTTCTGCTTCGTAGTGCTTGCCAACGAGAAGATTGGTCAGAACACAAGAAAGAGTCCTGTGGATCTACCGTCAGCAACTTCCACCCAGTTCCAGTCATCTCTGCCGGTCGTCCTCCTTCAGCTCCCTCCCTCATTCTCTCACCTCGTCGACGTTCAGTCAAGAAATTGCTCACCAAGTTCAAAGACGAGTTCTGGGTCTTCGACGTCGATGGTAAAGTCGAAGCTATCGGTTACTTCAATCCACAAGATCAAGCAATGGAGAAGCGAATTCGCAAGACGATGCGAGATCATGCTCACAAAGCTCTCGACACTGGAGACCAAGCGTCCATCGATCTCTTCGCTTACGCCATGCTCGGCTCCATTTCGAGTCCTATTCTCTTCAACGCCAACCGACGCAACAAGAGGTCAGGAGCTAGATTGGCTTACGATAGGGACATCTCGCGAGAGGAGAAGAAGGTTATACAATTCAGACAAACTTTCGGACTCGAGAAAGACGACGCTTGGCAAGCAGCATTGAAGAGGGGAAAGGAAGAATTGGCGAAACCTGAGAACGGACCGGTGAGGGAGTTGTACGATCAACGTCGCGGCAAGTGGTATGTTGACTTGATCTCCATTCTGCTCGAACTAATCCGGCGTTTGATGACGTTCACAGCTTGAGCATCAAGGTCTAAATCCTCCTGACGATCATTCAGCTCTTGTTCTTCGGGATCAAGCTAGCTTTCGTAATAGTAAAAACGCTGTTCCTTTGAGAACCTTCGCTTGAAAAAGAATCTCGCTTGAAATAAGATGTTGTTCTCTCTCTCTGTCACTCAAGTGTCGAAACTCGCGAGGGAAACTAGACGTCCTCGACATGGGAGAGAGACTGAAGAGGGTTTTCCACGAAGCAAACTCGTTTCTTTTCGCGATTCTGGTTTCCTCTGTCCCGAGTCTACATCGTTCTAAGACGATTATCTTTGCCGTTCAGCTAGAGTCAAGAGGGACAGGGAAGCAGCGCAAGGAGAAGAGACTGAGAGAGAAGGGAGCGAAGAGTCAGAGGTCGACAACGAGGGAAGCGGGAGCAGCTCTAGCTCCGAGTCCTGCTCAAGCCGAATCGTAGAGCTCCCTGATGTCGAGGGAGAGGTCGTCGAGGGAAACGTGAAGGAGAAGAGTGTGCTTGAAACCGCTTGAATTATAACATCGAGTCGATTGAGATTGAAAATCGAGTTTTACGAAAGCTACGTAGCTTCTTACCGCTAGGTCTGTCTTCTCGAGAGGACTGGCTAAGAGAGTTGATCAGAAGTGTGTGTCCATTGCGAGTATAAATAGGAAAGAAAGAGCGAGAGGAAAGCGTAAAGAAAGTAAGACGCAAATCAAGATTCAAAAGCGAACCTCGTTGAGGGAGAAAGGGGAAGCAGAAGGAGACCGAAGTTTGCGAAGATGCGAAGATGCGAGATGCGAGTTTGACCGAGATTAACGACACGATGGTTTGGAGGGGAAGAGCGTCGGAGGGAAAGGTATGAGAGGGAGAAGGACGGGGAGCGGGATTAGTGCTTGGCTTGAGCGAGGGAGACAGTAGCGTCGTCGAAGTTGAAGACTGAGTACCAGGACTTGAGAAAGGAAACTGGAAAACGAGAAACGAGTCAGTTTTCTGCGAAGTTGCGAGAAGAGAACGAATCATCGAATTACCTCCAAGAAGAGCCGCCTTCTGACCCATGTAGACAACGTCCGCTCCGACAATCGATGCAACACAGAGCTCACCCTCTTGAGGAATGAAGGCATCGGCTTGACTCATCTCGAAAACGCGGTCACTGCCAGCAAAAGTGAAACCGAGGGTAGGGAGCTTCGCATCGCAAGGATATTGGTAGATCTGACCAACCACCTCTACACCTCCGACGGTCGTTGTAGCGACGACAGTAGGGTCGATGACTACTCCTTCGACTTGCGAGAAATCTGAGCATGCGATGCAGAGTCAGCTTGTCGAAATGGATACGAGTACAAGAGACAGAGAGAAGGGGCTCACAGGCATCGGTGATCGCCTTGGGAATGATAGTCTAGGTATGTTGAACGAGAGTAAGCGGAGATCGATCGAGCGAGCGAAAGAAGAACGACGAATCGTACCGAAGTTGTTCCGCTGTCGATAGCAGTAGCGACGAAGCCGGAGTAGACAGTCTCACCATTGAGAACTGCTCCTGTAAGAGGTACGGTCCACTGTCAGGAGGAAGAGCGAGGGTCAGATCCGTAAAGTAGGAATGAGAAATTACGAAGAAACGTACATGAGATTGTGAGATGACGGGGAGGGTGGTGACTTCGCCAGTGTAGCGATCAGGGTTGACACCACCGAGTGTGAGCTCGGAACCTGCAGCTCCACCGCGAGAATGGTAGAGAGAAAAGAGATTGTCGGGGAGGTAGCCATTTTGGATCAGGCCCTCGAAGACAGTTCGTCCCTCCAGCTTGGAGATGGATGGCCACGCGAGTCCAAGAACTCCGAAAGTACCGTTGAGGAAAGAAGAGTCGAAGATAGCTGTTGAAAATCAAGAGTCAATTTATGGAGGATTAGAGAAAAGCTGGCGACGAAAAGCATACCCAATTCTTGCTGGATGAAGGTACGACCAAATCCGACGATGACCTTGTCGCGAGCGATTCTGCCTTCGACCGCGCCTTGTCCGACTGAAAACGTGACGAGAAGTCAGTCGACTCCCGAAGATAGCGAAGGAAGTCGCAAAACTCACAGGTGAATACTCGAGTTTCCTCTTTGAGCTTGTTGAAGGTACGCGAACGAGTCGAGTTGAAGCCTGTGATCGTCAAAGCGTAAGCTGAGGCAAGCTGCCAGATACTCGAGAAAAGCGACTCACAACCATCCGCTTCACCGCATGTATCAGTGAGCTTGGGGATGAGGAGGTCGGCACTACCCGTGTCGACCATCAGGTCGATGTTTTGTTGAGGTGTACCGACCTTGACGGAAGCGAGGTACTCCCAATCCCTGGGGTTCTTGAGAGGTAGAGTGAAAGCGGATTTGCTGAGTGCTTTCTTGACCTTGCGGCTGCGATGAGTGGTGCAGTCCTCGTCCTTCTCGGGTGACCTAGCCGAGAGTTGAGCGACGCTACGTTCGACGGATTGCTTGAATTCACGCTGGAGACCGTCGACGTCGACGACCGATGGAGCACGTCCAGCGTATTGAATGGGAGAAGCGCTTGCCATCGAGACAGCACCGGCGAGAGCGAGAGGAAGGAGAGTCGAGGTGAGCATGTCGAGTGAAGGCGAGAGAGCGAGGCGTGGAATAGGTCGAGAGTGGAGGAGTGTGAGAAGATGGGAAAAAAGAGAGAGAGAGAAGCTACGTCCAGCGGCGCTTAAGTAGTTGTGAGGAGGAAGAAAGGTAAAGCATATCGTGATTGAGGAGCCGAGCAGAGAGACGAGAGGACAAGGTTGTCGGTGAGGTTAACCTTGTTCGAAGCGAGAGTGAAAACCTGATGAAACGTTGAGTGAATCAGGGGAACAAGGGTTTGACGTGAGAGCAAAGGGAACTCTGTCTGCGATTCGAGTATAGCGTCGATTATGGTGTTACGCGACACGCCGAATTGAGTAGAGAGCTCAGTCGAAGCGAGGTAAGCGAGCCTTTGTACCTTCGTCGAAAGCGAGTTCGGAGCGTTTCACCGCCTGACTGGGACAGCATCGCATCGATCGATCGTCTCCGAGCTCCGAGAGCTGTCATCCCTGTTCGGTCTTTGGCGCGTGGTGTCGTCGCTCAGTTGAAAGTCGAGAGGAGAGAGAGAGAGGAGAGAAGGGAACATCCGAAGTTTCTGAGTTGTTGAGGCTTCTCCTTGATTGCTGGTGATAGCTAGATGGTTCTGAATGCTGTAACACCTGCCGAGTCGATATCAGGTTGTGAGGGGAGAGCAAAAGAGAGAAAAATCTCGCTGCTTCATCTTGAACGCTATCTCACATGACAACAAACGCATCTACAAGGCCAGAAGTCTTCCAAAGCACACTTGTAAGTGTCCTACTATTCCTTACAGGGTCGAAGAACGCGAACTGATCGATTAAGGTGATGGGAAACAGCTTGTTGACCGACAATATCTCAAACAAACCATCAAAGGTGAGCGCAAGCTCATAGAGCTTTGTACGAGCCTTGCTGACTCATTGCATATGTAGCCGTCCTCGGAACTATCCTTTTTCATCGAGTTTGCGGTCAAATCGTTCCCACTTCGTTCGATTTCCTTGGGATCTCCTTTGTGCGTTACAGTCTCACTCGAAGCTTCTGCTACTTGATCAGAGCTGATTTGATTCAGCCCGATAGCCTTTTCCGGCCGATGCGGAAGTAGAAGGGATCATTGAATCGAAATCTGAAGCTTTCACTCGACTTCTCCTCGACGGACCGAATGCCTCAGAGACAAAGCCGGCAAAGGTGAGTCGTCTACAACGAGATAGTACAGCACAGGGCTAAATGGACGTTACCGCAGCTTTGTGTCGCTCTCTATCCCATTCCAGTCCAACGTCCATCGAATTCTTCACATCCCGGTCGTTCCGCCTCGCCTGCACCTACATCACACGCTCCGATATCTCCGTCTCGAGCTCGTGAGCGAGAGCAGTCAAATCCTCGCCGCACCTCTCTCGCTGCGCCGGTGTCGAGCGCTTTGAATTGGCTCTCTTCCAACGCTCGTGCAGCACTCGGAGGCGAAGGGACAGGAGTCGAGTCAGAACCGACGGAGCTCGATGAGGAACTCGCGTTGGCGAAGGAGATGGAGAAGTCTGGCAAAGGTCCTTGGGAGGGTTGGTCTATCGAAATCGAGGTCCTGCGAGAGAGTCGAAGGGGAATCGACGGAGAAGAGAGTAAGTCGTACCCGCTTCTCTTTTCAACTGAGTGAGGGCACCAGAGAAGTCGATATACTGACACCTCGATGGGCTTGTGCAGAACTTCGCTCACAGCTGAACGACTTTCTGTTACGGAGTCTCAGCTTTGCGATGCACAAAACTTCTCACGTACCACCGATCACATCTTCCGAGCTGATGCCCTATGGTGTTCTTGTGAGCATCCTGTCGTCGAGCTGAGCTCCCGACGATCGACTTACCAAGTTCCAACGTTTCGCAGATTCTCCTCGATCCGCCCACTCCATCTTTCTCGATTCCGAAACCTGTCATCAGCGAGGTCAAAGGCTTCCCTATCTTACACAAGATTCTCGTATCAGGATCTACAGGGAAAGGGATGATGGAGAGACGAAGTGCGCTCGTTAGATGATCAGGATTCGAGATTTCTCGTTTGTACAACTTTCCCTATCGTACCTGTATCGCTACCTCTATGATGTTGCTATAGAGACGTTCATTCCTTGACAGCTCCGGCTTAGCTCGAACAGAGGAGGATAGCGCTCTCGTCTTTTGTCGCTGGTCTTCGATATTTTCGGAAACTTTTTGCGAAAGGTTTGGCTGGCCCTATCTGATCGGATCATCGGTTCAAGCAAGGTTCACATACGGGAAGAGAATCATCCTTTGGTGAATGGCGGAAGTGATTTCCCGCTCTCTAGTCTCTTCGGATCAATCGTTATTCAGTGGGGAGCGACGGAACCAATCTTCCACTCCACTCTTCGGCTCGACACTTCCCTCTCATTCTTTCTCTTTCACCTTCTCACTAACTCCATCACGACTCTGCAAACCTTACATTCAGATCAAGATGGCAACCGCTCAAACTGCTTACTCTGTCAATCGCTCAAAAACTACTCGAAACCTCGACCCTTACACTTATCGTTCGGCTTCCTTCCTTCCTCCTTTTCATTTTGTCGAGCTGACATCGTATGTGATCATGTGTGACAGAGGTCGGATTTGGAAATACGTTCGCGAGCGAAGCTATCCCAGAAGTTCTGCCAGTCGGTCAAAACGCACCTCAAAAAGTCAAGTTCGGTTTGTACGCAGAACAAGTGACAGCCACTGCCTTCGTCGCACCTCGGGCGGAGAACCAGAAGCTATGGCTCTATCGAATGCGCCCGTCTGTCGCTCACCAAGGTTTCGCGAGAATGCCTGACAATGAGGATGTGAGCTCCAATCTCTCGTCTCTCAACTCTCATTCCCTCATCGTCGACAACTGACACTCCTCTGACGAAACAGATGTGCTCCGAGTTCTCTCCGCTTAACCCTAAAGTGTCGGTATCTCCTACTCAAATCGCTTGGACGCCTTTCCCTCTACCCGCTTCTTCCGACAAGGTCGATTTCGTCGAAGGTATGAAGACTATCGCCGGAACTGGCTCACCAATGGAGAAGACTGGACTCGCAATCCACATGTACTTGTGCAACACCTCGATGGACAAGAAAGCTTTCGTCAACAACGATGGCGATATGCTCATCGTTCCTCAACTCGGACGACTCGACATTCAAACGGAACTGGGTCACTTGATGGTCGCTCCTGGTGAGATCTGCGTCATCCAGCGAGGGCTAAAGTTCAAGGTCAAGCTTCCCGATGGTGAGTCGAGTCCCTTTTCTTCTTCTTCAGCAATGTCAGCTGATCTTCTGCCTTCTCTAGGTCCTTCCCGAGGTTACATTCAGGAGATTTTCGGCGCGCACTACAAACTGCCTGAAAGAGGACCTCTAGGAGCGAACGGTCTGGCAAAGTGAGCTATATTCCGTGTCTGGACGTCTTCGACGTAAGGAGCCAAGTACTGACCTCGCCTTTCAAATAGCGAGCGAGATTTCGAGCACCCGGTCGCATCTTTCGAAGTCGATCAATCCGGGTGGCTCATCGTGTACAAATTGATGGGAACGCTTTGGGCCTGCAGTCAAGAACACTCTCCTTTCGACGTTGTCGGATGGCACGGGAGCTATGTCCCGTTTAAGTACGAACTTTCCCGCTTCTGCCACGTTGGCAGTATTTCCTTCGATCACATCGACCCTTCAATCTTTACGGTGCTCACCTGCGACTCGCACGAACCCGGGACTCCACTCGCAGACTTCCTGCTTTTCTCCCCTCGATGGTACGTTGGCATTTTCAGTTTACTGCTTTTCCTCTCTCATGCGTGGAAGAGCCACGTCTCTCTGTCTCCTCTGATACTGTGCCGGTGCTGACGGCTCTCGTTGTCGCGCAGGGATGTCGCTTCAAACACTTTCCGTCCTCCCTACATGCATCGAAATGCGGCTAGTGAATTCATGGGCTTGATCAAGGGTGACTACGGAGGTCGAAGTGATGACTTCCTGCCCGGTGGCGCTTCGTACGAGTGTGGTTTCACTCCTGTAAGCTTGATCTCCGAGGTTTTCATCTTGAGCTTTGTTCTTACAAGTTCTTTCACTCAATCTAGCACGGTGTCGACTACGAAGTTTGGAAAGCGGCTACCGAGATCGAACAGAACGGTGCACAATGGATCAGTGACGGAGCTTACGCTTTCATGTTCGAATCATCTCGAGCTTTCACATTGACCGATTACGCCGTTCACCGATCTGGAACGATTCACTACCACGAACCAAAGATGTGCGCTCATTCTCTCTACGTCTCATGTATGATACGACTACTGACTGTTCTTATTTTGAATCATCAGGTGGGATCCCCTCGTTTCCGAATTCGTCGATCGATTGGACGAAGTCAACGAACATCTCGCAAAGTTCGGCCTTCCTCCAGTCTCGAAAGGCAACGCAACTGCTGGAAACCAAGGACTCGCGAGACGAACTGTCGAAGGTGAGAGCAAGATGGAGGGAAGTGAGGCGCACTAGATTCGCTGGATTATGTTTCTGCTCGTTTTTTGTCGTTATACTTGGAGCCTCTCTGTTTATACCTGTTTGTAAGAAATCTGTCTCGTCATCGATCGCTCTGTTCTGCGTTCGAGGTAGAGCTCGCTTCGGAAGGATCGAAGTTTTGGAAAGTTTCGCAAGAGAAGTTCGCAAAGGTTCTGTCTTCAACTCGAAAGCGCTCGATACAATGGTATTCACAACAAGAAACAGGAGGAACAGACAGATGATACGAAAGAGACTATCATGCGAGATTGAAGAAGTGATTCGAAAGCGGGTCTAAGAGAGAAGAAGAACGGATGAGAGATCACAGTTTTCCAGCGTTTCGGTTCACCATGCGGATGCCCTCTAACTTGAGTTTGCAATCCTTGAGTACTTTGGTTTGAGGCTTCCAAGTCTGCAGCACGAGAAAGGGATCAACGATGACAATCGAGGGAAGACTTTTCCAGAGCTCACCTCGTAAGCTTCTCCCAAAGCTTTCAGCTCGGGACCAAACAATTGACGAACGTGAGGGTCTTCGATGACTCCTCGTAGAGACCAAGTAAGCAAGTAAGGATTCCTACGGTCGCGTGGTTGAAACGACATCGATAGCGGTGGTGCGTGAGCGGACGTGTCAAGGTGTGTTGGCGCTTCTGTTAGCGAAGTAGTCTCAAAGTGATGTCGGACAGCAAGACTGGGAAATGGAGAACAATCAGGCAATTCGCTCTCAACGGAGAATCAGAGGGAACTCACTTGAAAACTTCCTCTTCCTCGTAAATCTTCGAATGTCCTACTCCGGTCAGAGCTCCGGCGAGCGCTTCACTGATATGATAGACGAGATCGTGATCCGAGAGACCAGCATTGCGTAGTCGAGCAGAGAAGACGACGAGGTTTGCGAGGAAATCGCTCGTTCTGAAAGCGTCCGAATCGATGTAGACAGCTCTTAGAATTCCTGGATGATTGACTCCTGAGAATAGCGCAGAGTAGAGAGGTACGACCTGTGGAGCCGCGAACAGATTAGCAAAGTTTGCGAGACCAAAATGAGGCTCGACTAACTTGATCATTGATCGATCCGACGACTGTCACTTTCACACCAGCGTTGAGGATGACTCGTAAGCTATGGGAGAAACATCCTCAGCGTATCGAAACGACGATAGATCGAGAACATGACTCACCTCTCGAGGAACTTGATAGCGACGACACTTTCAGGATCTTGGAATTCAAACAATTCTCTCGCAGCAGCTGATTCGAGATAGTTGAAGTAGGGAGCAAGCGCGACACTCTGATAGAGGTAGACGAAAGGACCTTGAGCGATTCCGCACATTGCGAGTCTGTTCAAGTATCGAAATCAGCTGAAATCCTTGGTCGAAGTCTCATAGAGGAACGTACAAATGAGTTTGAGCACCAACGATAAGATCCTGATCCAACATCCTCGCGAGTAGTTGAGTACTGACGACCGTCCCTTGTGAATGGCACGAGACGAAGACGACATCTGCTTTCTTGAGTGCTTGAACCCATTCATCCCTCTCCGTCAATTGCGAGTAAAGCTTGTTGACTCGATCTTCGACCTGACCTTGACCTTCGAGAGCGATCGCTTGGATGTTGAAGGATGAGACGCCGCTAGATTCGAGATAGGTTTGAACGGAGTCGTGCATCATCGTGGCAAATTTGACGCTATCGAAGGGGGGAATCAGTGCGAAGCTAGGAGCTCGCGTGAAGTAGTCAGGCTCACCTCGTTCCAGTAGGCTCACCAAGAACGCTCTTCAATCGAGAGTTCGGGAACCAACCGTGAACTCCGATACAAACGACTCGTTTGACGTTTGGTAATCTCGAGGGTTCAGCCATGACTTCCAACGCTTTCGGTAACTTCTCTGCAGGATCCTCCTTCATCTCTACCGGCATTCCAGGGAATCGTGGGACGTTGAGAGGAGGAGGTGAAGTTGCTGGAGGATGACTGAAGAGGTAAGCTGAAACGAGCGAGACTGCTCGATTGAGGTTTGATTTCTTTGGTGGGAAAGATCGGGGAGCTCGGAGGAAGGTATCGTTGAAGGTTGGAAGGACTAGGTTCTCGAAGGGAGGGTCGGGTTCGGCGAGAGGAGTTGGAGGTTGTCGTTGAGATCCAGATCGAATCGATCCAGTGAGAGGCTTGACTGGTCCGTCTGGTTGTGGTCGAAGCTGAGGGGAGGGAGGGAGAGAAGTTGATTCAGTTTGATGGGAAGATGTTCGAGAGCGAGTTGAGGCAGCTGAAGAATCGACTCCTAGATTCGCAGAGGGATTCGCTCGAGAGAAGATGGCCCAAGAAGACGAAGGTTTCGTTCGAAGAGGTTTCGAGAGGGTTTCAATCATGGAAGATGAAGAGGAGTCGGGGAAGCTGGCGGTCGAAGTGACTGAAGTCGAAGGTGTACCGTCCTCGATCATTTTCCGTTCTCCGCTTCCCTCGATCCGTAATCCTGAATTGTTGATCGCCATCTTGAGCGCTCTCGCTTCCCTCTTCCTTCGCTCTGCCAGTTCCTCCGGTGATTCTCCCCAGATCGTTTGAATCCAACTCCTCGGCGCATTCTTCGTCGATCCCATCATGTCGACATCTTCTTCCTCCTGAGGTGCTTCGACTTGATCTGGCACAGCGGGAGGTTCTTGTGTAGCTGGTTCTGGCTCGACCGCTTCGATAGAGGGTTGGGAAAAAGAAGCAGGAGGAGCTGGCCCTTCGGACGTATTTCCTACGTTCGCTGCTTCGTCCGCTTGAGATCCCCAAAGCCACCAAGAACTTCTCGAAGGTCGAACTGAGCGAGGAGTGAGAGTGTCCGAGTCGTATGGCTCCAATTGCTGCTGATGTGGCGCGCGAAGAGTTCCATCTGTTCAAGAGAACTCCGTCAGTTCTAAGCGATGAGCAGAATTAAAGTAGCTATCGCTAAGAAAACATACCTTTCGTGTCCGTCTCCTCTCCTGAGACTACCTGAGCTGCTTCTGACCCGCGTTCTTCTGATTCGGTACTAGGCTGCTCCACCTCGATTTCTATTTCCTCCTTGACCTCTTCAGCAGGTCTCTCACCCTCCATCTCTTTCTCTTTCGCTTGCTCAGCCAGATTCGTCGAGCTCCCATAAACACCTCCCGATAACAAACTCAACCACCCTCTCCCAGTCGAAGAAGTCATCGTTTCTGTATTTGTAGTCGAGTCGCTTGCTGAAGGTAGATCTAGGGAGGTTCGTTCAGCTTTCGGAGTCGATGGATCTTCTTCGTCCGGGATGAGGGGCTCGACGACGGAAGACGCGGTTGAGGAAGATGGCGAAGTCGAATCGAAAGCGGGTTTATCAGAGGCTGAGGGGTCGGTCGTTCCTGAAGACGAAGGTGGAGGATCGTTGAATGTCGGGGGCACATTTGGAGTGAAAAAAGAAGCAGATGTAGGTTTACCAACCCATCTTTTGGCGCTGAGGAATCCTTGTGAGGGTGAGATTGAGAGGGTAGAAAAAGTCGAGGTTGAAGCGACGGGTCGAGACGGTTGACGAGGAGAGGCAAGGGACGTGGAAGATCGTGATCGCGAGGGTGATGCCGAGGAGGGAGGTGATTGGGAAGTGAAGGAAGAGGAGGTCGAAAGGGTGCTGTTTGTTCTTGATCTTGAAGCTCCATCTAGTTTCGCTCGTTTCGAAGATGAAGAGGACTCCTTCGCTTTTCCCTTCCCTTTAGCGGTCTCCTGCATACTTGCATCGCCATCAATCGGTTCTTCAACGAAACCGTTCTCCTGTTCGATCCCTCTCAAACTAATCGCAGATCCCGTGTCCTCCGCTGTCACGCCCTTGGTCGTCCTGATCGAGCTCGTCGAGCTATCTGCTCTTTGCCGAGCGTTTCTTCCTACCGCCAAAGTGCTGTTACTCCTCGAACTTCGAATACTCTTTCGATCTGATTCGTCTCCCCCTCCTTCAATCTCCATCATCTTCCTCGTCAACAATGCATGAGCCGAGTTCGATGATGTCGAGCTTGAAGATGTAGCTGAACCGGTAGCGGAGAGGTTGCGAGTTCGAGAGGAGGAGGAAGAAGAAGAAGAGGGTCCAACGAAGAGTTGGTCGAGGGGATTGTTGGAGGATGAAGTGACGGGTGGTGCAGGTCGTGAAGGGGGTGCTCTCCACGACATCGGGAGAGAGGGGAGAAGTCGGAAGAGGAACGAGGCTGTGGGAGAGGAGGAAAACAGGAGTCAGTCTCTGATCTAGTGCGTGGAGGCGCTTGATAGTAGCCACAAGACTCATGTAGCTATGTCTAGCTTCGCTCCTTTACCCTCGCCTGCTCGATGAAACGGTTTTCAATCTCGAACATTAACCGGTTCCGTTCCCTCGCCTCGTTGCGTGTAGCCTGCTAGAGAGTAAGACACTCACCAGGTCAAATTGTAGGCTCACAAGTGTCCTTGTAGCTGTCGAAAGTCGAGTGATCTAAGGGTTGTTCGGTTGAGATGAGAAAACAGATCCAATGACGGAGGTGAGATCAAGATTTATTGCCTGCTATCAAGCTGTGCGAATTTGCGAGAGATGTATTGTCGAGAACGATGTAGTCGAGATCAAGCAATATGAGTGAAGGAATGAGCGAGAGAGCGAGACCTCCTTCAACTTTTTCGCAACTTTTCGCAACTTTTCGTGAAATCAACAACAACATATTGGAGCGTCTATGGTGAACAAGAGATCTCTACATGAACGTTCTCGCCAGGAATGTAACACCCACTCCTCCCGCGACTACGACTGAGCCGACGACGACTCCCAATTCAATCATCAAGCTGAACCATTCCTTCTTTACTCGTTTCCCTGCCGCAGGTCCAAACTCGAGTTCCTATGACGAGACGACGAGATCAGCGACGTCAACAGACAGAGGGAAGTGAGCAAGAGTGTTTCGAAAGCTCACAGTTTCTTCACCTTCCTCCAATCCCAACTTGTCTCCATGTTTCTCTGCGTCTCTCCAAGCAAACACTGTCCTCCTCTCTCCCAACTGCCACACGACCAAAAGACTCACGACCCATTTGAACCAATCTCTTCTTCTTGACTCCCATCTCCTCCCTCTCTCGCCTCCAAACCTCGAGTATAAATCGCCAAAGGTGAGTAACGCCCAACTCATCAACCTCTCCTGTTCGACCGAACATCGATCTCTCCACCTCCCTCTAGGTATCGCTAATTGATCCGCCAAACTCCCACCCAAACAAAGCCTCGCCAACTCGCAGTGGTGTAAAACGTTTGTGTTCCGTGGAGCTCTCCCACTGACACTGCTCAGGATTTTGTATTGAGGTGTCTTGTACGGATCGGAAGGTGGAGTGCCAGAGGGAAAGATGGCGTATGCTAAAGAAGCGAAAGAGGATTCGGTCGTTTCGAATGATCCACCGTAATATCGGAGGAGGAGAGAGGGCTTGATTCCGAGGTAGTAACCAACATGTCTCCATGCTGTCTTGTAGGCTAGTTTCTCGCGTGGTGTCATAGACATTCCGTTTCGTGTCATTGACCAACAAGGTCCGATTGCGAACGCTCCCAAAACGGCGAGGAGGTCACTTTTGTTCACGAGGGAAACGATCAGCTCAAGTGAGGGAGAAGAAGGGGAGGAATAATCAGACGTACGCTTGATTGATTGGAACTCCTTCTTTCTCTACATCGTACTTGTTGTATCGACCTTTTCCACCCATAATCCTTTTCCTCACTTGAGCATGTAACAATCTCACCCTCATAGCACTCTTCCAACCTCGTCCTGAACCAGGAGTCATATCCTCCATCGCCTGTACTCGGGTAGAATCAGCTACTTGAGCGAGAAACGAGGGAAAGAGGTAAAGAAGAGACGTACATCGAGAACGAAGAGTGTAGTCTCGAGTAAACGCTTGTAAGTCGCTTCTTTCGCGTCCGAGGTGAGATAATTCGTTTCATGCATGACTGAAGCGAGTTTAGGACTTGAGAAACCACCTGAACAAGCTCTTTCTGTCAGTATCGCCTGCGAGAATCGGAGGATAAGCCTGTGGATGATACTTACCAGCTAGAGAGAAATGCATCAAAGCCGTAAAGATCGGCCCAGAGTACTTCCAGAACACTCTTTGACCTTCAGCCAAAGTCGGTTCATCCTGATTTACGAACGAAAACCTCGTAATCAGTCTAATATTCTCGCTTCCGTTCACACGCAGAGCAGATGGAAACTCACTATAGTTGCTTCGAACGCTCTCAACGGAGTGAATCTCCCTTCTTCCCCCTTCTCATTCTTGTTCCCCAATCCGCTAACTCCCTCTCCCGGTATCCTATTCATTTCCCTCCAAAACCTCACCACCGGATCCCCTTCCTCCCTCGTCTCACTCCCCCCAACATATTCCCTAACCGCCTCATACGCATCCCTCCCACTTCCTTTCCCTACGAGTCCAAGAACTTGTACTACCTCATCTGCAATTGAATCTGATTCGTACCTCCAAGGATCTATTTCTGTAGGTTTGAGGCAATCTTGATTGAACAAGGAAATGAAATCCCATCTTCTGAAGAGAGAGTTGGGTTTGATTGATTCTAGTGCCGAGGGATCGGGGAGAGTTGGGATTGAAGAAAGGGGTGGAAGGGGAGAAGGGAGGGAACCGACGTAGAGTAAAGGGGAGGGTCGGAGGAGTGGCATCGGATGGAATGTTTGAGGGAGGTGAGGTGGAGGGAGAAGGAAGAGACGAGCGTGAAAGAGAGAGGGAAGTTAGAGATCGGAGTGAGAATGAGGCTATGTCATGGGTTCCCTGCAGGAATCGATCAGTCCTGGTTGATTTAACAGAGCTAGCGATGACTGTTTAGAGTATAGCTGATTCCCCTGAGCTAGCTAGTTGGGTCGAGGGAGTGTAGATTGTTCCAATTGCTTCAAAGTTGAAAGTAGAGGAAGCGTGATGAGTTGGTTGTAGGGATAGTTGTCGATGTATTTGTAGTAGCTATGTAGCATGCTTATTCAATCGCTGTGAATGAGTGAGGAGTCGGAGATGAAAGGTTGTTTCGTCGTCGCGAACTTTGTGTGTCTCTCTCTCTCTCTCTTACTCTCTCACTTCAACTAGATCTCGACCATGCAGAACCAAGCAGTAGTAGTAAACGGTAAGTATATCCACTCAACTACCACGCAATGAACAGAACTGATCAGTCTAGTCAATTAGTTGGACCTGAACGACAGAATGGTAGAAAGGCACAAATTACAAACATTACTACTGCCAAAGTATTCTACTCTCCTACTACTCTTTAGTTACTCGGTAGACTAACTCTTGCGTTGATTGGGATTAGACTGTGGCAGATGTAATCAGAACTTGCTTAGGTTAGTCTTCCCTCACTTCCCTACTCTCTCCTAGAGCGATTTATTGATATGAGCATCTACTTGTAGGTCCTAGGGCCATGTTGAAAATGATCTTGGATCGTAGGTTCAACAATTCTCACTTTCCCTTTCTCTCCCTTGAGAGTCGTGCTAACTCCTCCTCCTCTACTCTCTCTCGTTAGCTATGGGTGGCATCTTGTGAGTGGCTCACATCCTACACCCTCACAGTAGCGAGACTGACGAGAAAAGTTCGAAATTCAGGTTGACCAACGATGGAAATGCAATTTTGAGGGAAATCGAAGTCGGACATCCAGCGGCGAAATCAATGATTGAATTGTCGAGAACTCAGGATGAAGAAGTTGGAGATGGAACAACTTCAGTCATTATTCTCGGTAAGAGCACTCTTCTTTCCTCCTTTCCCCGAAAAGTCGAGAGTGTTTTCACTAATCTCCCTTTTATTTGCAGCTGGTGAAATCCTCGCACAAGCTTTACCTCACCTCGAACGCAACATTCACCCAGTCGTCATCATCTCTGCCTTCAAACGAGCACTCGAAGAAGCTCTCCTCATCATCGAACGAATTTCAATCCCCGTCGACCCTTCAAACGAGACTGAAATGCTCGCCCTGATCAAGACTTCGATCGGTACTAAATTCGTTTCACGATGGAGTGAGATGATGTGTAAACTCGCTTTACAAGCGATTCGAACGGTCGCGAAAGAAGAGAATGGGAAATCAACGGTCGACATCAAACGTTATGCCAAAGTTGAGAAAGTACCGGGAGGAGAGATTGAAGATTCTAGAGTGTTGGATGGAGTCATGTTGAACAAGGACGTGACGCATCCTAAAATGAGGAGGAGGATCGAGAATCCTAGGGTTATCTTGTTGGATTGTCCGTTGGAGTATAAAAAGGGAGAGAGTCAAACGAATATCGAGATTCAGAAGGAGGAGGATTGGAATAGGATCTTGGAGATTGAGGAGGAACAAATCAAACAGATGTGTGATAGGATTATCGAGTTTAAACCCGATATGGTTTTCACTGAGAAAGGTGTATCTGGTTCGTCTTACTCTCTTCTTTCCTTTCTCCCTTTCTCTAGCTCATGAGAGATTTTGTTAGATCTCGCTCAACATTACCTCGTCAAGAACAACATTACGGCGATCAGACGAGTTCGTAAATCCGACAACAACCGTATCGCTCGTGCTACTGGAGCTACCATCGTCAACCGAGTAGACGACCTGAGAGAAATCGACGTAGGAACCAAGTGTGGATTATTCAACGTCGAGAAACTAGGTGATGAGTAAGCTTTTTTCACTCTTCCTTCTCTCCCTTTGTCCTCTCGACTTGAAAGCTGATTCAGTGCGACTTTGATAGGTACTTTACATTCCTAACGAAATGTCAAGATCCCAAAGCCTGTACGATCCTCCTCCGAGGACCCTCGAAAGATATCCTCCACGAAATCGACCGAAACCTCGCCGACGCGATGGCCGTCGCTCGTAACGTCGTTTTCGATCCTCGATTAGCTCCTGGAGGTGGTGCGACCGAGATGGCAATTTCGGTTGGGTTGGCTCAGAAAGCGAGGAGTATCGAAGGAGTTGAAGGGTGGCCTTTTAGAGCGGTCGCAGAGGCAATGGAAGTCATTCCTAGGACACTCGTTCAGAACTGTGGTGGAAACGCGATTAGGGTTTTGACGAGTTTGAGGGTAAGCACCCATTTTTTTTTCAACTTGGACGAGGGAAAGGAAGGCACTGACTGAAGAATGAGTGGGTGAATAGGCTAAACACGCAGCGGGTGAACATCAGTTCGGTGTGGATGGTGAGAGTGGTAAAGTCGTCGATATGAAGGAGTATGGTCTTTACGAGAGTGCGGCGGTCAAGGTTCAAACTATCAAGACTGCTATCGAGGTACGCTGCGGTCTGATATTACATCTACAGCGCGACGCTTGCTGATGGAGTCCTCTCCTGTCCGTACAGTCTGCTTGCCTGCTTCTCCGAGTCGACGAGTAAGTTTCCCTCTTCCTTCGTTCTCTCACGATCTCTCGACTCCCCCCCCCCCGTCTTCTTACTCTCTAACACCTATGAACACCCTCCTGACGACCTCTCTTGCTCCCCACCACAGTATCGTTTCGGCTAAGCGACCGCAAGGAGAGAACGGACCCGGAGTTCAAAGTACCGCGCCCGGAGACGATGGTGAGGGAGGTATGATGCCCGAGATGTAAGGAGGACCATACGCAATTCGAATATAGACTCGACAGGAACGAGATGAGGAGGAGAAAGCGGGAGGAAAGGAGAGAGATCAAAATCGGTAGTTTCAAACGCTGTATACGCATATTTTCGTCTTTTTCTCTCAGCAATACTACAGAATACCGAATCGATAGGTTGACGCTGCTTCATGGCAAGGGATCGACGGAGAGGCACGATCGGCGCCGCGGGAAAGCTTGAGACGAAAACTTGCGAAAGCCTGAACTGCGCGATTTTCGGAATAATCCCAGGCCTGCGGTTCTTCTCTTGTCCCCTTTTCGCTCTCGCTTGATTGTCTTCACTCCAGCTGAGAAGTCATTCAGCAGAGATGACAAATCATTCGCTGATTATCTCATCTCTCACTCAACAATGTCAACACCTCTCTCCCCTCTTCTCTTCACTTGCACACCCTCATTGTCGACACCACTTGACAGAGCCCATGAATGAATCACCAGCTACTCAGCTACCACCAGAGCTACTCCTCGTCATCTTCTCACACTTGCAAAACTCTCAAGATGAAGAACAAGCAGATCAAATCTCACTCAAATTCGCAACTCTCGTTTGTCGAGCATTCACAGAACCTGCACAAGCAATCTTATGGCAGTCAGGAGCTACGTTGGAAGGGGCAGGAGATTTGGAGAAGTTCATCAAAAGTGCTTCGAGACGGAGAGTTGGACCAAAGGAACTCACGGTCAAGGATGGAAGGGACGCTATCGATGAGAAGTTGTTGATCAGATTATGGGACAGCATTCGAGGGGTCGCACGGCTAACGATTATAAGCGGTGAGACGAGAGTATCGGCGGAAACTTTCAATCATGCAGCTCTAGCAGGTTCGTAGTGCCCTCCCTTTCGATACCGAAGCGCCACAGTACTCACAAGAAGGTTAAAACGATAGACCTGAAATCACTCGGCCTCTGCGTTCGCCTGAGACCGTCAAAATCGACCACTTCCCTCCCTTTCGAACTGAACAAACTGAACCTCATCGACACCGAGATCCTCACACCCCATCAAGCCTCGTTCCTCTCAACTATCGCACGCTCTTCATCCTCTTCCATGCGTACCCTCTCCCTCTCCTCGATCAGCGGTTCAGCCCATCTCGCCGTCTCACGATCCATTCTCCCCTTCGCCCCAAACCTACGACATCTCGGCCTCTCAAACGAATCACTTCATGATCCGGTTCACTACGTGCGATTCCTCGAATCGACCACTGCATTGAGATCCCTCGAATGCACGAGTTTATCTTTGCCTCTCCTTCATTCGTTACCGGACTCGCTGAGAGGTTTGGCGACGATGGAGGAAACTCGGAACCTTCAAGTCGATCAGCTCAAGATTGCTTTCGAACGATTAAAGGGATTGGAGAGGTTGTACTTTGCGTGCTCGAAGAAGGAGTTTGAGGGGTTGGAACAAGGAACGGAATTGGTGAAGGAAATGGAAAGGCGAGAGGTCGAATGGCATTTCGCAGAGGATTACTAGGCTTTTACAAGTCGATGTAGCGCGAGGTCTTAGGCAGGACTGGACTCGACGAGGGAAACATCTCTTGGACGAGGTGAGTTCTCGATTTCGTAAAGTGTTTATCGCTCATCTTCGACCGGGCTAATATCTTCACGTCAATGAACGTTCATCACAGACATTTGGTCGATACTGGAACTGGATTCGATGCCAGCGGCCGAAAGAGACTTCGCTGTCGACTCCAGGCCGTTTAAAATGAGACTCGTCAATTTCCAGGGTCTCTTCCGCGTGTAAAACAGCCGGCGGTCGGTAGATGCGCCTTTGTGCATTGATTCAGTCGGAATTCGAAGAATAGAGGAAAGGAGGTTCGGAGAGAGGGAGGCCATTGCATCGGTTTCCCCGAGCTCGCGGAACTTGCTTTTCCCTCGCTTACTCCTCGCTTCGATGCCAGCTTCTTCGATTCGTCCACTTCTCCCTCTTCTTCGTCCTCCGTATTCCCGACGCAAAATGTCAATACTAGGAGAAACCGGTTTGCAGCGTTGGAGTCGCTTCGAAGGATACTTGAGTGATCTCGACCATATACAGCTGGGCGCTGCCGATGAACAGATGCTCCAGTCTCTTCGCCGAGTCACACAACACGAATTTGTCTACGAGACTCATCACATCAATCAACGAGAGGTCGTCCAAGCGATGGCTACCTGGTCAGTGACAGCGAGGAATCCGGTCAGTCTCACTCTCCCAACTTCGGATTTCGAATGGCAGCTGACAACAAGGTTTTATCATCAGGGCGCCGATACTAAGCGCTCCCGAGAACAACTCGAGCGAGTCTGCGTGAGTGGTTTCAACCTTGCGAAGATCCAGCAGACTGATCGATCGGTCGAACGGTGGTGAACAGGAGAATGTGTGGGGCGAGAAGTGGACGAGTCATGTAAGACGATGATTCTGGTTGACTGCCATTTCCACGCTCACGCAATCCTTGGATTCGAACAGGCAAAGGCGAACTCGCTCGGAAGAGGAAATCGACGATTCATTCCTGTCGGCCGTCATACTGGCTCGGTAGCCAGCCAGTGGTAGAGGGCTATCAAGTAGGGAGATTGCCAGCTCCATAGGGCAGAGGGATTGCAATAGAGTCAGGCTGCAACATACATTTTCATTTCTGCGATTCAAACGATGCCGCTTCTGCAGGGTTATTGACATGGCGAATGGCATCTGACGAATCATACCCCGTCTCTCGAGGGCACTTGAAGGATAAGGGCAGTCCCCCAAGTCGCGAGTGAGCAGACTCAAGCGAGCGAAACCCGAGAAGCCGTCAAAACGAGGGCTCAATCACGCGCTCGAGCTGAGAATCGCTGGCCTGGGTCAGTCCTGGAAACAGTCTTGAGCAATTCTGAGCCATCATAAGCGGAAATAGCGAGACGAAGTGAAAGGTAAGAGGTCAAAAGTGTCAAGCGATTTTTCCCCTCTCACTCTTCCCTACAACAACAGGTGCACGCTCACTTCAGCTCGTAGAGGTACGAGATAGCTCTCAACAAGCTACTAGAGGCATCTCAGCCCAGCTCCAGCTCTTCGACTCGCTCTCCCCCTCACCAAACTTTCATCTTTAGATCGACTACTGCGACCTCCAACCTCACGGGGAATCCACAAGAATATCAGTCAAGTCTTCACGAGCTACTCTATAACTGTCTCAAGCCCACAAGATGTCCGCAACACCTTGCCGTTTCTTTCAACAAGGTCGATGTCAGTTCGGAGCAGAGTGTCGCAACTCCCACGGGAATATACCAACGAAAGGGAATCCTGGAACTGCAGCTGCTTCATTCAGGTTCGCTCTCATCCTCTCTGCCTTCTTTCGCTTCTTTGCTGAACCTTGTTTCCTCTTTCGTTTTCTAGTCGGGATGGGATCAAGATGGATCTGACGACAGAGAGACCATCTTACGCTTTATCTTCATATGGACCTGGGAAGAATGAGCCGAGTTTGATCAAAGATCAGGATTTGAGTCCGGAAGAATTGAGGTTACTATTCTACAAAGCCAGAGCAGCGAACAATCCAGCTCTCTACGTATGCCCACGTCTTGTCTGATATCGATCGTAGCGATTTGAGCTGATCTTGTGGGACTTCGATGCAGCCCGAACAAGATCTCGTCCAGAAAGCTGAATCAAGCGTCCAGAACGTCCTCTCAAACCTCGAACAAGCTTTCCAATTCGCTCTGTCGCAGTCGACCTCTGCATCTTCCTCTACAGCTCCCGCTCCTCCTACCTCTGCACCGTCGAATCCCTTCGGAACCCCGTCAACTCCCGCTCGATCGGGTTTCGGCGCTTTCGGATCTTCGACCACTCCAGCCACTCCCTCAGCTTTCGGAGCTCCCTCTACCACCCCTGCACCATCTGCCTTCGGAACAGCAGCGCCAGCAACAAGTAGCGGATTCGGCGCGTTCGGGCAGGCGAAACCATCAGCTTTCGGAGGAGGAGGAACGGGAACAAGTGCATTCGGATCGGGAGGCACAGCTGGATCTGCGTTTGGAAGCGGAGGAACGTCAGCCTTCAAGCCTGCTACAGCATTCGGAACTCCTGCGACGACGAATACGACTTCAACGGGAGGAGGAGGTTTCGGTGCTTTCTCATCGGGAGGAGCTTCGACAACGTCAGCTTTCGGTGGAGGAGGATCAGCATTCGGATCAGGAGGAACTGCGCCGAAACCAGCGACTGCTTTCGGTGCACCAGCGTTCGGTTCGTCCACAACTCCTTCAACCGGTTTCGGTTCTTCGACATTCGGTTCTTCTGCTTCTCCCTCTACTGCCCCAGCATTCGGCTCTTCCGCCTTTGGATCGACTGGCACGGCTCCTACTCCGTCAGCGTTCGGCCAATCATCATTCGGATCTCCTGCTCAAAGTTCATCGACGGGTTCAGCTTTCGGCGCATTCGGAAGTGCTCCCAAACCTGCGACGTCGACGGCGACGGGAAGTACAGGAGGAGGATTTGGATCCTTCGCTTCTGCCGGTACGAGCGCTTCGACTCCCGCTTTCGGACAGAGTGCGTTTGGATCAGGAGGGACTGCACCTAGCGCTTTTGGAAGTGGAGGGACAGCTCCCACGACAGGAGGTGCCTTTGGAGGAGGAGGAGGATCCACAACTTCAGCGTTCGGATCGAGTGGGACTGCTCCAGCAGCATTCGGGTCAACCGCTCCATCTGCTTTCGGATCCAGCGGAACAGCTCCATCAGCATTCGGTTCGGGTGGTACAGCGCCTAGCGCATTCGGATCAACGGGTACAGCTGCACCGTCAGCTTTTGGCTCAGGAGGAACGGCCATAGGAGGAGCTTTCGGAAGTTCCACAAGTCCAGCACAATCAGGAGGAGGAGCTTTCGGAGCTTTCGGCGGCTCGCAACCCGCTGCGAACCCTTTCGGATCACCTGCTCCTGCTACACAAAGTTCTTCAGCACCCCAACCATCGTCAAGCGCGTTCAGTAGTGGAGGATTCGGTGCATTTGGATCAGCACTCGCCTCGACCTCAAATCCTGCAACATCTGCTCCAGCGTTCGGTCAACCCGCTTCTGGAGGCTTTGGAGCAGTCGCAACGTCGAATATCAAGGATCCGTATGCCGAGATCGAAGAGAAGCGGGAGGTTAGTGAAGAAGAGAAGGAATTGTGGAAGAGCGAGAAGTTCACTTGGGGAATGATCCCTATCCTTCCTCCGCCAATGGAGGTGAGGTGATATCGATGTGTTATTCAGTGTTGCTGTAAGTCTCCCTTCTTCTTTCGAATCGTATCTACGAAACTGACCGCAGCTCAATTTTCCAGTGTTGTACTTCGGTCTTACTCTGTTGTCATAACACCTTTCCTCATACGCGATTCGTGGAAAGCTTTATCGTGGATTACGAGAAATAGGAGGTCGAAGGGGGTCAATCGGAAACTCCACGAAAATCCCGTCTCTCGATCCTCGCTCACTCGCCCAGTACCTCCATTCGTGGGGGCGATACCAAGCGAAGGTAACCGTGGACGCGATCTCAGCTCTCGAGATCGGAGATCCGGTAAAAGACGTCGGTTTCCGTCTCGATTTCCTCTCTTCCCGCTCTCTCCTCTCTTCCTCCCTCATCCCATCTCATAAAGCCCTCCGGTCTCCTCTGCAAGATGACGTTTACGAATACGCCTGACGAGGATCGTGTCGCCAAGATCATTGACGACTGGCTTCGCGAGGTTGACCAAAATGCAAAATGTGCACCTGGGAAACAACGAGTCCTCGAATTCAAATGGAAGAAAACCCTCTTGGAATGTCTGGCCAAAAGTTCGATTAATTTCTCCGAGCCGGAGAACGTCAAGAGCATGCAACAGACGATGAACGAGTTGAAGGTCGCTGCTGGGACCCGCTTCGTAAGTCGTCTTTTCCCCAGGCCCTCGAATAGATGTCATTGCTCTATCACGAATTCGTTATCTGTCATCTAGATCGACTGGGCATGGGACTCCAACGAGCCGAACATGGACGAAATGGACTGCAGTCAAAATTCTCAACCTCGACTCATGTGCACTACGATCGAGCACCACATCAAGCGTGTGAGCGCTCAGGTTCCCTCGACATCTTTACGAGACACAGTGCTGACTGGGCGAGTTGCCTCAGATAACTCATCCTAAGCGATTGACCGTAACTCGAACCAAGCCCAAAAAAAAGTTCAGTTACGAGATCGTGCCCGGCGTACATGTTGAGCTCAACCCCGGGGAACACCGTCGTATTGGCTACAGGCAAGCTTCTTTGAGGAAGATGAGGACTTACGGTAGAGCTTCCGAGGGAGGTGAATACTTCTAATTCGTCCCCCGTATCTGTCCACTCCCTAGTTGCTACGTATC
>Ga0308170_10000408_pt1 | contig 58598 bp, 51 predicted proteins | sample PhyBR2_2_FD_202136 | JGI IMG/M metagenome (GOLD analysis project Ga0308170, IMG submission 202136) | Phyllosphere microbial communities from UC Gill Tract Community Farm, Albany, California, United States - DLSLSB.R2 | ecosystem: Host-associated > Plants > Phyllosphere > Unclassified | place... | reverse complement strand
TAGACATGGTGTATCTCCTTGGACAAAGTTAACTGCGACTCAGGAAGTGCCCTGGCCGAGACTGAGTGCAAAGAGCAGGAAAAATTCTTGGAGATGGTTGGATCGAAATTCAACATCGTGTAGATATTCTCAGTGACACAAGCAACACAGTGGAGCCACCTTACCCCTTTTTTTCAGATGTGCAAAGGGGCTGTCTGCGATTTTTTCTTGAGGTGGCTCAACGCCTTTAACGGCCGCGGTGCGCAATCTTTGAACCCGAAGCATTCGCCCGGTAAGATGCCTGACATCTTTTTCACCTCGCTATTCAGGACACCGCCATGAGCATCAAATCGGACAAGTGGATTCGCCGCATGGCGCAGGAACACGGCATGATCGAGCCGTTTGTGGAGCGTCAGGTGCGCGGCGAAGGCGCTGATCGGGTGATCTCTTTCGGCGTGTCCAGTTATGGCTACGACGTGCGCTGCGCCGATGAATTCAAGGTGTTCACCAACATCAATTCGGCCACGGTCGACCCGAAGAATTTCGACGAAAAAAGTTTTGTCGACATCAAAAGTGATGTCTGCATCATCCCGCCCAACTCCTTTGCCCTGGCTCGTACCGTCGAATATTTCCGAATTCCGCGCAATGTGCTGACCATTTGCCTGGGCAAAAGCACCTATGCGCGCTGCGGCATCATCGTCAACGTCACGCCGCTTGAGCCGGAGTGGGAAGGGCATGTCACTCTGGAATTTTCCAACACCACTACGCTTCCGGCGAAAATCTATGCCAATGAAGGCGTCGCACAGATGCTTTTCCTTGAGTCGGATGAAGAGTGTGAAGTGTCTTACAAAGACCGCGGCGGCAAGTACCAGGGTCAGCGCGGCGTGACACTGCCACGTACATAAACGCGCCATTGGTCATGTCAGAAATGAATTTGTCTCGAATTTCGCACTCTACTGACTGAACTGTTCCCATCCGCACCATGCGGTTGGGGCCAACGCTCGGGAGTGCCCTATGAAGAGACAAATCAACACCAGCAACAAGGAAATCGACCCCAGTGCCAATCAGGTCGGGTTGCTGGCTTGGTCGCTGTTAGCGCATCCACATCTTGTCAACATGGTGGCAGGGGGTATTCCCGGCCAGCCTAACCCCGACACCCCTGATTACGATCAACCGACCGAACCCGGTGTGCCAACCGTACCCGACGAGCCGCCACCCGCTCCGGTAGCCTGATTCCCCCTCCCGTCGATGCCCTGCATCGGCGGGTCCAGCATGCCTCGTGTCCTCATTTATTCGGCCTTTAACGCGTGACGCCGCCGTCTCGCGGTGCTTCGAAGTCGCCGCAAAACCTCAATTCGCTGCGCACCATCGCAGCAGGCTGCTCTACATCGCCTCCCATACCGCGCCATCCCCTACCACATAGACTTTGCTGTTCTCGGCTCGCTCAATGTTCATCGCTCCAGTGAAGGCGCCGAACGCCGGCAGCAGGCTAACCTTTGGCAGCATGTAGAAACACGGCAATCGCAACCGCTGGCGGCCTCGTCCATACAAGCGATAAGCAGGGTGTACGTGGCCGGCGAGGACGTGAAGGTGCGGATGAGGGTCAGGTTCGTGCTGAAGTGCGTACGGCCCCAGCAGCAGGGGCTCCTCAACCACATCCATGCGCAGCTCTGGGGGCGGATCGCCTGCGCGTTTGTCGTGGTTGCCGCGAATCAGCGTAATCACGAGGTCAGGATGGTTGTCGCGCCACGCCTGGATCGCCGCCAGTGTCCCGGCCGCATGGGATTCGGGCGCATGCAGGAAATCCCCGAGAAAGATCAGCCGGTCGCATTCGTAGCTCGCCAGCAACGCGTCCAGCCGCTGCAGATTGGCGTCTGTGGTGCCATGGGGCACCGGCTGGCCAAGCCGCCTGTAGGCGGCGGCTTTGCCGAAGTGGGCATCGGCAATCAAGAGCGCTTTTTCGGCCGGGTAATAGACGGCTTTATCGGCTAGCAGCCACAGCTCTGCGCCCGCCAGCTGAATCGAAAGACAAGGCGTCATGACACGATCTCGGGCCCTGCGGCTTTTTCGAGGTCGCTGACCATGCGTGCGATGCGGTCCGAGAGCTTTTCGGTACTGAGGCTTTCCCGCATGCGTTCCACCAGAAGCGGGAACGCCATCGGGGTAGGGCGTTTAATCACGTGCAAATCCAGGGTCCGGTTGTTGATGCGGTTGAGGGTCTGTTCGAGGCGGGCCACGTCGAGCTCCTGGCGCAGCACCTCTTCCTGAGCCTGGGTCAGTAACAGGTTTCCCGCGTCATACTGCTTGAATACTTCGAAGAACAACCCGCTTGATGCCTGAAGTTGTCGGTTGCTTTTGGGAGCACCGGGATAACCCGAGAACACCAGGCCGGCGATGCGGGCGATCTCCCTGAAGCGGCGTAAAGCGAGTTCACCGGCATTCAGGCTGGCGATGATATCCGCCAGCAGTTCGTCGCTGGAAAACAGCTGAGTGGTCAGGCGTTCGTGCCAGTCAATGGCGGTGGCGCTGAGCAACTCAAAGCCGTAATCGTTTACAGCGATGGAGAACGTCAGCGGTGTATGGCGGCTCAGACGCCACGCCAGCAGGCTGGCCAGACCCAAATGCACGTGTCGACCGGCGAAGGGGTAGATAAACAAGTGCCAGCCCTCACGGGATTTCAAGACCTCCGCAAGCAGCGTGTCTTTGCGTGGCAGTGCCGACCATTGCCGTTGTACTTCAAGCAACGGGCTGACGACGTGCATTTCAGGGCTGCTGAAATCGCCCCGCGCGGCGGCGTCAAATTTCTCCACCACCGCGTCTGCCAGTTCGTTGGATAGCGGCATCCGTCCGCCATTCCAGCGCGGCACGGCGGCTTTCTTGGTTGTCGCGCGTTTCACATACGCGGTCATGTTCTCCACCCGCACCAGTTCGAGCAGGCGACCGCTGAACAGAAAACCATCACCCGGCTTCAATCGTGCGATGAAGCCTTCTTCGACGCTGCCCAGTGACCCGCCCCCGCCGCCCTTGCTCCAATACTTCACGTTGATACTCGCCTCACTGACGATGGTGCCCACGCTCATGCGATGGCGTCGAGCGAGCCGTGCATCCGGGACGCGCCAGATGCCGTCCTCGTCCGGTTCGACGCGCCGATAGTCGGGGTAGGCCGTCAGCGACAGGCCGCCGTAACGGACAAACGCCAATGCCCATTCCCATTCATCATCGGTTAGGTCGCGGTAGGCCCAGGCGGTGCGTACTTCGGCTAACAATGCGTCAGGGGTAAAGCCGCCGCCCAGGGCCATGCTCACCAAATGTTGTACGAGTACGTCCAGCGGCTTGTGAGGCGATTCGCGTGGCTCGATCAGACGGGCGTCAACGGCGTCGCGGGCCGCGGCGGCTTCCACCAATTCCAGGCTATGGGTGGGGACCAGCGTGACGCGCGACGGTCGCCCCGGCGCGTGGCCGGAGCGCCCGGCCCGTTGCATCAGCCGGGCGACGCCTTTCGCGGAGCCGATCTGCAACACGCGCTCCACCGGCAGGAAATCCACGCCCAGATCAAGGCTTGAGGTGCAGACCACGGCTTTCAGATGGCCTTCCTTTAGCGCACGCTCGACCCAGTCGCGGACCTCCCGCGAGAGCGAACCGTGGTGCAGTGCGATCAGCCCTGCCCAGTCCGGGCGGGCTTCCAGCAATGCCTGATACCAGATTTCCGACTGTGCCCGGGTATTGGTGAAGAGCAGGCAGCTGGAGCTGCTGTCGACCTCGGCCAGCACTTGCGGCAGCATGCGCAGCCCCATGTGCCCCGCCCAGGGGAAGCGCTCAATGGACGGCGGCAGCAGCGTGTCGACAATCAGTTCCTTGACCACCTTGCCATGCACTGTGGTGCCATGGTCGCCGACCAGAACTTGCTGAGCGTGTTGCTGGTTACCCAGGGTTGCGGACAATCCCCAGATCACCAGCTGCGGATTCCATTGGCGCAGCCTTGCCAGGGCCAATTGCAACTGGATACCGCGTTTGTTTCCGATGAGTTCGTGCCACTCGTCCACGACCACCATCTTCAGCGTCGACATGGTGGCCTGCGCGTCGGCTCGCGTGAGCAGCAGCGTCAGGCTTTCCGGGGTGGTGATCAGTGCGGAGGGCAGGCGTCGGCCCTGTTTGGCGCGCTCGCTGCTGCTCGTATCACCGGTGCGCAGGCCTACGCTCCAGGGGATTTGCAGGTCCTGTATCGGACCTTCCAGGGCGCGCGCGGTGTCGGCTGCCAGCGCTCGCATGGGCGTAATCCACAGCACGCTAAGCGGCGCCGCTGCCGGCTTGCGCTTGCGCGGCTTCAGCTCCGTCGGCTCGGCAGCGGGACGGGCGAACTGATTAAGGGCAGCAAACCACACCGAGTAGGTCTTGCCCGCGCCCGTGCTGGCGTGCAACAGACCCGACTCGCCGCGAGCCACAGCGGCCCAAACCTCTTTCTGGAAAGGGAACGGTTTCCAGCCACGCTCGGCAAACCAGCGCTTGGCGAAATTGACGGCTCTTGGCATGCGCAGGCTCTGGGAGGGATTAAGTCAGAGACCGCTGGGAAGGTGGATTAGTTTGATGGAATATCCGTTTGGATCGATTTGCCAAGCCAACGACGCGGCTGCACCGGTGATTGTGGGAGCGCGCTTGCGCGCAAAAGTAGTGTTCGGTGAGAGCAGTGTTCAGTGAGAAACCTGCGTCAGTCGTACCGGCTTCTTCGCGAGCAAGCTCACTCCCACAAGTGTGCGTATTTCTGTACAAAGCGGGGTGTCCAGCCTGCGGCTTAACAGCAGGCTGTTACTTCAAATTCCCGCTCAAAAACTGCTGCAAGCGCTCGCTTTTCGGGCTGCCCAGTACGTCGTCCGGGTGGCCCATTTCTTCAATTTGCCCCTGGTGCAGAAACACCACCTGGTTGGCCACTTTGCGTGCGAAGCCCATTTCGTGGGTCACCAGGATCATGGTCCGGCCTTCTTCAGCCAGGCCTTGGATTACCTTCAATACTTCACCGACCAGTTCCGGGTCGAGGGCCGAGGTGGGCTCGTCGAACAGCATGATTTCCGGTTCCATCGCCAGTGCGCGGGCAATGGCGACGCGCTGCTGCTGGCCACCGGAGAGAAACGCAGGGTATTGATCAGCGACCCGTGCAGGCAGGCCGACCTTGTCCAGGTACTTGCGCGCGCGGGCCTCAGCTTCGACCTTCGACACGCCCAGCACCCGGCGCGGGGCCATGGTGATGTTTTCCAGCACCGTCATGTGGCTCCACAGATTGAAGTGCTGGAACACCATCGCCAGCCGTGTACGAATACGCTGCAGTTCGGCCGGATCGGCCACGCGCATGCCGCCAGCGTCGCTGACCATTCGAACCGGCTGGCCGTCCAGGCTCATGGCGCCATCGTTGGGTTGTTCGAGAAAATTGATGCAGCGCAGGAAGGTACTTTTACCCGAGCCGCTGGCGCCGATCAGGCAAATGACGTCGCCGACGCTGGCTTTGAGCGACACCCCTTTGAGCACCTCGTGGTCACCGTAGCTTTTATGCAGGCCATCGATGGTCAGTTTGTACATGAAGGGCAGTCCTCAAGGAGAAAGTAAGTAGCCGCTGCGGTAGGCTTCGGTGCCGGCGACATGGGCAATCACCATGCCGGCGGTCGCCATGCGTCGCAATGAGCGGGCGTACATAAGGCCGTCGTTGGCCGTGTGGATCGGGGTCACCGCGTCGCTGATCGGGTCGATGACCTCGGCGATCAATTGCCCCGCTTCGACGTGTTCGCCGGGCGCGGTGCAGAACACCAGCAGACCGCCTACGGGGGTGGTGACCGGTTCGACGCCGGCTAGCGGCGTCGCCGGGTAAATGAGCTCGGGCAGCTCGGCCGGCTCGCCGGCGATGGTGCCCTGGTGCATCAGGAAGCTGATGATCGCCTGACAATCCCGACTGGCAAGGGCGTGGTTGACGTCGCCCTGGCCGCGCAGCTCCAGGGTCACCGAAAAGCTGCCCAAAGGAATCGGAAAGCGTTTGCCAAAGCGCTGCTGCAGTTGCCACCACACCAGCGTGAAGCACTCGTCAAATGACTGGCCGCCGGAGTCTGTCGCCAGCAGGCTCGCCTGTGCGCCGAGATAACGCGACAGCGGCTCGACCTGCGGCCAGGCTTCGGGCGTGGTGTAGAGATGCTCGACGGACTCAAAATCGCAATGCAGATCCAGCACCACATCAGCGTCGCAGGCCAGCCGCTGCAGGATCAGGCGTTGGGATTCAAGCTGGGTGCTGCCGACACAGGCGTTCAATGCCGTCAGCAGCGCGTTGCGAATCAGCGCGACGTTGGCCTTGGGGTCATCCGTCAGCGACGCTTCGACTTCATCGCCTACTTGCTGGCCGAGGTCAACGAAGCGGCGGTTGAAGTTCTGTCCGCTCTCCAGCTCATAACGGCCCAGCGGTATGTCCATCAGCACCTGTTCCAGCCCGACGGGATTGGCGACCGGAACAACCACTACTTCACCCAGCAACTGCCCGGCGTTTTCCAGCTCGGCCAGGCGCTGTTTCAGATACCAGGCCACCAGCATGCCGGGCAGTTCATCGGCGTGCAGTGACGACTGGATGTAAACCTTGCCGGCGCCGTTTTCAGGGCCGTAATGGAAACTGTGGATCTGCCGCGCGGTGCCCGGCACGGGTGCCAGCAGATCATGGGTCTGGTGTCGCATACGTGATTCCTAGTGAGTCGGCCCGAGGAAAGCCAGCCAGCGGCGTTCAGCCAGTCGGAACAGGCCCACCAGAATGAACGTGACGGTCAGGTAGATCAGCGCGGCGATACCGAACGACTGGAACGTCAGGAAGGTCGCCGAGTTGGCGTCGCGCGCCACCTTGAGGATGTCCGGCACGGTGGCGGTGAAGGCGACCGTGGTCGAGTGCAGCATCAGGATCACTTCGTTGCTGTAATAAGGCAGCGAGCGGCGCAGTGCCGACGGCATGATCACGTAGGTGTACAAGCGCCAGCCGGTCAGCCCGTAAGCCTTGGCCGCCTCGACCTCGCCGTGGTTCATGCTGCGAATTGCACCGGCGAAGATCTCGGTGGTATAGGCGCAGGTGTTCAAGGCGAAAGCCAGAATGGTGCAGTTCATTGCGTCGCGGAAGAACGCGCCGAGCATTGGCTGTTCGCGCACGGCGGCGATGCTGTAGATGCCGGTGTAGCAGATCAGCAACTGTATATAGAGCGGAGTCCCGCGAAACAGGTAGGTGTAGAACTGCACCGGCCAGCGCACCATGGGGTTGCGCGACACACGGGCGATGGACAGCGGAATCGAAACAATGAAGCCGATGGCGATGGATGCGCTGAGTAGCCACATCGTCATGGCCAGACCGGTGATGTTCTGGCCGTCCGTATAAAGGAAGGCGCGCCAGTATTCCTGCAGCAATTCGATCATCGTTGAGCCTCCCGGCTGCCAGCGGCATAACGCCGTTCGGCCCAGCGCAGGGCGAAGTTGGACACGCTGGTGATGACCAGATAGATCAGTGCGGCGAGTACCAGGAAATAGAACAGTTGATAGGTGCTTTTACCCGCGTCCTGGGCAGCTTTGACCAGATCGGCCAAGCCGATGATCGACACCAGCGCCGTTGCTTTGAGCACCACCTGCCAGTTGTTGCCGATGCCGGGGAGGGCGAAGCGCATCATTTGCGGGAACACCACCATGCGAAACCGTTGTGAGCGGCTGAGCCCGTAGGCGGTTGCAGCTTCGACCTGACCGCGAGGGACGGCGAGAATCGCACCCCGGAACGTCTCGGTGAAGTAGGCGCCGTAGATGAAGCCCAGTGTGATGACGCCGGCAGAGAAAGGGTCGATCTCGATGTAATCCCATTCCATCGCTTCAGTCAGCGTGGTCAGCCAGGTTTGCAGGCTGTAGAAGATCAGCAGCATCAGCACCAGGTCCGGCACGCCACGGATCAGCGTGGTGTAGATCTGGGCCGGAACGCGCAGCACGGCGGCTTTCGACAGTTTGGCACTGGCGCCCAGCAGGCCAAGCACGATGGCCAGCAGCAGCGACATTACCGATAATTTGACGGTCATCCAGGTGCCTTCCAGCAGCAGCGGGCCGAAGCCTTTCAGGCTGAATGCTGACAGTCCCAGGTTTTGCAGGAGAGTTTCGAACATGTGCAACCTATACAGTCAATAAAAACGCCCGTGAACTTCAGCGGCGGATTCTGGCTGAAATTGACGGGCGTTTGTTTTCTTATTTACCGCTGTACAGATTCAGATCGCCGAAGTGTTTCTTCTGGATCTCGGCGTATTTGCCGTCATCGTGCAAGGCCTTGATGCCCTTGTCCAAAAGCGCTTTCAGCTCCTTGTCGCCTTTGGAGATGCCGATCGCCGTTTTGGCTGGCAGCAGTGGGTCGTCGATTGGCTGGCTGACTTCGTAATCGCCGCCCTGTGGCGACTTCAGAAAGCCCAGTTCGGCTTGCAGCATGTCTTGCACCGAGGCGTCCAGACGACCCGAAACGAGGTCGGCATACACTTGGTCCTGGTTGGCATAGGCCTGGGTTTTCACGCCAGCCTTGTCCAGAACGGCCTTGGCATAGGCTTCCTGGATAGTGCCTTGCTCGTAACCCACGGTCTTGCCTTTGAGCGATGCGGTGTCAGCGCTCAGGCCGGAGCCTTTCTTGTACACCAGCGAAGTCGGGCCGGAGAACAGCTCGTTGGAGAAGTCGATGACTTTCTCGCGCGCCGGGGTCACGGTCATGGAGGAAATCACGCCGTCGAACTTCTTGGCTTTCAGGCCCGGGATCATGCCGTCGAAATCGCTTTCGACCCACTTGCACTTGACCTTCAGTTCAGCACAGATCGCGTTGCCCAGATCGATATCGAAGCCCACCAGGCTGCCATCGGCGGCTTTGGATTCGAATGGTGCGTAGGAAGGATCGACGCCGAAACGCAGTTCCTTGTATTCCTTGGCCATTGCGTTACCGGCGGCCAGACAGATGGCCAGTGCGGAAAGGGTCAGCCATGCTTTTTTCATCGTTCAGTCCTTAAAACCAAATTGAGCGTTGGGAACACGCGAAGGCTTGCTACCGGCAAAAGCCAGACCGCAAATAGACAGCAATTTCCGAACCAATCAAACAAACACGCGTTTTAAATGTACGGACTTGTCGCAATGATGACTTTGGGCCATCTTTTGCCTGTGTTTACGGCCTCGCAGGCCACCGCAGAGTAGCCGTATCTTGTTGAGAGTGGGCGAAAAAGTTGCAGATTGGAGGGTGTCGACGGCGCTGAATTTGATCCGGTAGCGATTGGAAACGCCTGCCAGCCCGAAGCGTTGGAGCACCAGGGTTTTTCCGCGCTCCAAATCAGCGCATTTTCGGAGAGGCTGGGGCTGGCCGGCGCACTGCAACGGTGCTCAGGCCAACAGGTCCTGAAGGGTCGCCAGACTGTCCGCTTCAGCGACCGGCTTGTCGAGCCGCCAGCGGAGCATTCTGGGGAATCTCACGGCAATGCCGCTCTTGTGCCGCTTCGACAGAGCGATGCCCTCGAAGCCCAGTTCGAATACGAGGGTGGGGGTCACGCTGCGCACGGGGCCGAACTTGTCCACTGTGGTTTTGCGAATGATCGCGTCCACTTTGCGCATCTCTTCATCGGTCAGCCCGGAATAAGCCTTGGCGAAGGGGACGAGCGTGCGTTCACTGGACTCTGGCGGCCCGTCCCACACCGCGAAGGTGTAATCGCTGTACAGGCTGGCGCGTCGCCCATGACCGCGTTGCGCGTAGATGAGGACTGCGTCGACGCTGAACGGATCGATCTTCCACTTCCACCACACGCCCATGTCTTTGGTGCGGCCCACGCCGTACAGTGAATCCCGCGCTTTGAGCATCATGCCTTCCACGCCAAGGCTTCTGGACGCCTCGCGTTGCCGGCCGAGATCGAGCCAGTCGGTGCCGGTCAGCACGGGCGAGGGCATCAGCACAGGGCTTTGAGCGTCGGCGATGACTTTCTCCATCTGGGTGCGACGTTCATGTTGCGGGCGACTGCGCCAGTCGTGGCCTTCCCATTCCAGCAGGTCGTAAGCCAGCACCACGACCGGCACGTCTTCCAGAATTTTCTTGCCAAGGGTTTTGCGGCCAATGCGCTGCTGCAACAGGGCGAACGGCTGAACCGACGGGGTCGCTTCACCGGGCGTTCCGGGGGCGGGGGTTTGCAGTGCAAAATCGCTGTCTTCGGCGTCCGCCGGTGCTGCGGCTTTCCACACCACGATTTCGCCGTCGATCACTGTTCCGTCAGGCAGGCACTGGGCGAGGCTATGCAACTCCGGGAAGCGATCCGTAACCAATTCTTCGCCCCGAGACCATATCCACAACCGACCTTCACGCTTGACCACTTGTGCACGAATGCCGTCCCACTTCCACTCCACCTGCCAGTTCTCGGCAGCGCCCAGCAGGTTCTCGAATTGGTCCACCGGTTGCTGCAGGGAATGGGCAAGAAAGAAAGGGTAGGGCTGGCCGCCCCGTTGCGCATGTTCGTCAGCTGATTCCTCGGCGATCAATTTGAGATAGCCTTCAGCGCTGGGCCGGTGTGACAGGTCGGTGTAGCCAACCAGTCGTTGGGCCACGCGCTTGCTGTCAATGTCCGCCAGGGCTGCGAGGGCTCGGGTGACCAACAGCTTAGAGACCCCGACCCGGAAACTGCCGGTGATCAGCTTCAGGCAGACCATCAGGCTTTGCGGGTCCAGCTGCGACCAGAACGTGGGCAAGCGTGCGAGCAATTCTTCCGGAGGCAAGCCGCGCAGGGGCAACAGGTGGTTTTCCATCCAGCTGGCCAGACCCTCTTCGGAGCTGTGCTCGGCTTTGGGCAGCAGCAGCGACAACGTCTCTGCCAAATCGCCGACCGCCTGGTAACTCTCCTCGAACAACCATTCTGGCAGGCCTGACAACAGCAGCGCCTGCTCTCGCAACATCCGCGTCGGGACCAGTTGCCGTGGACGTCCGCCGGCCAGGAAATACACCGCCCAGGCGGCGTCTTCAGGGGCGGCCTGGCTGAAATAGGCTTGCATGGCGGCCAGCTTGGCATTGCTGGAGGTGGTGGCGTCGAGGTCCGAATACAGTTCGGCGAAAGCCTTCATGTGGCGGCCTCTTCTGCCGGCTCGGGTTTGGCTGCTGCATCGTCTTCTTCATCGCCGTACTCGGTGGTGAAGCCCTGCGCATCCAGCCCTTGTTCGCGCAGGTAGCGCACCAGCACTGCGACCGATCCGTGGGTGACCATGACGCGCTCGGCGCCGGTGTTTTCGATGGCCCACAACAAGCCGGGCCAGTCGGCGTGATCGGAGAGCGCAAAACCCCGGTCAACGCCCCGCCGACGTCGGGTGCCGCGCAGCATCATCCAGCCGCTGGCGAAGGCGTCGCTGAACTCGCCGAACCGGCGCATCCAGGTGCTGCCTCCGGCAGAGGGCGGGGCGACGATGAGGGCGCTGCGCAATGCCGGGTCGGTTTTTTTGAAATCGCCGGCGTACTGGGTTTCCGGGATGCGCACGCCGGCTTCGCGGTATACGCGGTTCAGGGGTTCGACGGCGCCGTGGACCAGAATCGGGCCGATGCTGGGGTCGATGCCGTGGAGGATGCGCTGGGCTTTGCCGAATGAATAAGCAAACAGGACGCTGGCCTTGCCAGCGGCGGCATTGGCGCGCCACCATTCGTTGACGCCGGCGAAGATTTCCGATTGCGGCTGCCATTTATAGATGGGCAGGCCGAAGGTGGATTCCGTGATGAAGGTGTGGCAGCGCACTGGCTCGAAGGGTTCGCAGGTGCCGTCGGGTTCGACTTTGTAGTCGCCTGAGGCAACCCAGACTTCGCCCTGGTATTCGAGGCGAACCTGGGCGGAACCGAGTACGTGGCCGGCCGGGTGGAGGCTGAGTTTTACACCGTGGTGGGTGATGCTTTCGCCGTAGGCGAGGGTTTGCAGGTTGATGTCCTGGCCCAGTCGGGAGCGCAATATGCCTTCGCCGGGCGCAGCGGCGAGGTAGTGCTGGTTGCCGGTTCGGGCGTGGTCGCCGTGGGCGTGGGTGATGACGGAGCGTTCGACCGGGCGCCACGGATCGATGTAGAAATCACCGGGCGGGCAGTAAAGGCCTTCGGGGCGGGCAATGACAAGATCCATGGGGTGACCGGGTTTGGGGGCTTGTCTTGGTAGAGCGGTGGGCGGGGGTGGAAGTTCGGTCGGGTGCTTCGTGTAGCTGCGTGTTTATCCGGCATCTCGGGTGATCCGAATGGAGATCAAGAGCGTCGGCCTAAAGGCTCGACTGTTTCGCCTTCGGCGAGTTACTTGGAAAGGCACCCCAAGTAACCAAGGGTGCCTGCTCCTGGTTTGGCCCGACTTCGTCGGGTTCCTTCACTCCGGTCTTGCTCCGTGGGCCCGCGCCGAACGGACATCCATGTCCTGACGGCGCTCTCGCCGCATCCATGCGGCTCGGCCCACTGCGCAAAACCTGCGTTCAGCCTGCACCCAAGTCGCGATGGGTGTCGTCTGAGCTTTTTGTGTTTGAAGATCAAGGGCGTGGAGCAGATCAAAAGCGTGGATCAAATCAAGGACGTGGAGCAGATCAAAAGCCTGGAGCAGATCAAAAGCCTAGAGCGGATCAAGGGCGTGCAGGAGATCAAAAGCTTCCCGGCTGAAGCCGGTCCCACTGACTGCATGCGCATTCACTGTAGGAGCCGGCTTGCTGGCGAACGCGGTCTGTCATTGACGCTAGATGTTTCTGATCCAACGCTTTTGCCATCGAGCCGCCAGCTGCCACGGGGCCCTCCGCGTAATGGGGCGGCGTTTAGCGCTTGATCGTTCCCACGCTCTGCGTGGGAATGCATCCGGAGACGCTCTGCGTCATTGCTTAGGATCTCGCTGATAACTCCGGCATCCCAGTAAGTACTGCTTACTTTCCGGGCGTCAGTGTCAGGCGCTGTTTACCGTAGGCTTTTTCGAAGTTTTCCGGTTGCATCGGCACGGACATGTACAGGCCTTTCATCCACGGGTCTATGCCGTTGGCGTAGTACGGGCTGGCAGGGTTGCCGGATTGGCCGGCGGCGTTCTGCGCCATCATGGGCTCTTGTTGGGCAAAGTCGACGATCATGCGCATCGCCGGAACGACCGCGGCGTTGAAGTCCTGGCCCCAGTGGAAGCCCGAGGCGTTGAGCGTGGTGTGGTCACCGCCGCTGGCCACGGGGCCTTTGACTGCGCCGGCCTTGCTGCCACCCAACGCGGCGCTCAGCTGCGCGCTTTGCGAGGTCCACACGGTTTGATGCAGCTTGCCCCACTGCCAGGCCTTGTGATCGGCACCCAGCTGGCTGTCCCCTGTGGAGATTGCGGCGGCCAGGCTGCGCGCCAGGATGACGGGCTTGTCTTCTTTTTGCGGCGTTTTCACGTCGTCCCAGTACGGACTGTCTTCGCGGCCCAGCAGGTGATCGGCCTGGGGTGAGTAGGACAGGTCTGCGTTTTGCACCAGCGCTTTCCAGGCCGGGCTGGTTTCCGGGCCCAGTTCGTCGAGGAAGGTTTGCCGCGCGCTTTCCTGCAGGAACAGCTCATAGACGGCGGCATCAGCCGACCCCGGCGACAGCCTGCCGTCGAACGCCATCAGACGGCTCAATGCTTCACGCGCCTTGTCCCGATCTGCCGATGGCAGTGCGTCGATGGCCTGCTTCAAAGGGGCTGACATGCCGGGCGCGGCGAACATTTTTTTAAGCTTCGCGGCGAAGGTTGTCGTTTGGTCATATTGCATGGCCACGGTGCTGCGCGTGTCTTGCTTGCCAGCGTTGGCCAGCTCGGCGATCCGTTCTGCACGCTCAGGATAGTCCCAGGAATTGGACAGCTGCATGCCATAGCCTTTGGGCATCGTGCGCTGGTTGGCGGTGGCGATCCAGCCTTGCTGCGAATCCTGATCGTACGGATGCAGCATGGCGTCGGCATAGCCGTCCCAGTCGAACTTGCCGTCCCAGCCTGGCGAGGGAATCAGCCCCAGCCCGTCACGACGGTTCGGGTATTTGCCGGTCACTTGCCAACCGGTGTTCGACGCATCGGCGAACACCATGTTCAGGGTGATCGCGCGGATCTCACGGGTGGTGTCGAACGCCCGCTGCACGTTGGGTGCGCGGGTCAGATCGAACAGCGCATCGAGGGTTTTGTCGTCTTTGGCGTCCGGCGTTTGCAACGCGATGCCCAGCCCGCTGGCCAGTTGCGCGGCGCCTGCGTTGAGTAACGGGCCATGCCGGGTTTCGTAGGCGGGCTCGCGGACCGGGCTCTGGCCCTTCACGAAGTAGGTTTCCTCGTGCGCGCCCGCTGCCACCCATTTGGCGTCGGCCATGACCATCAGGCGGTTGTTTTCCCGTTTGATCCTTTCAAGAAACAGGTCCTGGTTGTCGCCCATGGCCGGGCCCATGCCCCAGGCCAGCTTGCCGTTGAAGCCTGATAACACCAGTGGCAGGCCAGCCACGGTTGCGCCGGCGGCCTGGTATTTCGGCGAACGGATCTGCACGAAGGTCCACATGGAGGGAAGGGTGGGCGACAGTTGGCTGTCGGTGGCCAGCAGGCTCCTGCCGGCGCGGGCGCGCTGCGGCGAAATTACCCAGTTGTTCGACGCCGATACCCCCAGCAGATTGAGATCCGAGAGCTGCAACGCCGCCTTGTCCAGATCGCTCAGCCCCGGCAATTGGCTGCCCAGGTTCAAACCCTTGAGCTTGTCGGCTTCATCGAAAGGCAGCGCTTCGTCCGGATAGGTGGGCAGCAGCCAGGCCAGTTTGTCCGCCCCCACCTTTTGAGCCAGCACCAGCGAGGCAATTTCTTCCTGCAGATTCACCGACAGGCTGAAGTTGAGCAGGCTGAAAATCAGCGCCGAATCTTCCGGCTTCCAGTACTCCGGCTTGTAGCCCGAATCGGCAAGGTCAGCCGGCAGCTTGTCGCGATAGCGGAACAGGTAGGCATTGACGCCGCGCGCATACACCTCGAAGAAGCGTTTCAGGCGCGGCGAGGAAGCGGCGTACAACTGGCTGGCGGTCTGCTTGAGGTTGGCGGCGCGCATCATGCGATCGAGATCGAGCGCACCCGGTCCGGCGATTTCCGACAGCCGGCCCTGAGCCAGCAAACGCATTTGCATCATTTGCGTGATGCGGTCGCTGGCGTGGACGTAACCCAGGGTAAACAACGCGTCATGAAACGTGCTGCTTTCAATCAGCGGCATGCCCAGTGAATTGCGGCGGATAGAGACGTTCTGCGCCAGCCCTTTAATAGCGAACACTCCGCTGGCAGGCGGCAAGCTGTCACGGTCTTCACCCCCGAGCTGGCAACCTGCCAGGCTCAACAGACCGATCATGGCAGCGGCCACGCTCACGCGCGTTTTCAACGTTGAAAGGGCTGGCGACGCCATGATGTAGCTCCTGCGGGGGTGATCGTTCAAAGGGCGCTACGTTAGTGAGCCGTCGAGCGCCACGCAAGCCGGGGACGAGAGTTTATTTTCGGGATTTGGGGGGGGAGCGGTCGTCAGCGCAGAGAGCAGACCGCAGAACCCGTGGGCTCGGCTTGCTGGCTGTTGAATCTGTTGGAGCTGGCTTGCTGGCGTACACGCTCTGCCGAACATTCAAAGCGACCGACGCACTGTCGAACCTTGGGCCCGGCTTGCTGGGCATCGAATCTGTTGGAGCCGGCTTGCTGTGCATCGAATCTGTAGGAGCCGGCTTGCTGGCGAACAGGGTGTGTCAGGCACCTCAGTAGCGACTGATCTACGCGGTTCGCCAGCAAGCCGGCTCCTACAACGGGTATTCGCCAGTTGGCAGCGCGGTACCGTCGGTGTTCGTCCGTCGGCAAAGTCGTAGAGCCTCGCTTTCGCCAGCAAGCCTGCGCCCGTAGCTTTATCCGCCTGTCGGACGCCTTACGCGATCAGGGTTTCGGTGGGTTGATCTGGTCGACCAGCGCGTAGGCGCGTTTTACCGCATCACGACTGGCGATCGACTCGAACCAGCGCTTGAGGTGCGGGAAGTCATCCAGATTCTGCTGCTGAAACGTATGCGGCACGATCCACGGGTAGATCGCCATGTCCGCAATGCTGTAGTCCTCACCCGCCACAAATGCCCGGTCGGCCAGGCGCTCGTTTAAAACGCCGTATAGCCTCGCAGTTTCGTCGACGTAGCGTTTGATGGCGTAGGGGATCTTCTCTTTGGCAAACCGGTTGAAATGGTGGTTCTGACCCGCCATCGGTCCCAGACCGCCCATCTGCCAGAACAGCCACTGCAGGGTTTCCTGCCGCCCGCGCAGGTCCTGGGTCATGAACTGGCCGGTCTTTTCCGCCAGATACAGCAGGATCGCGCCTGACTCGAACAGGTTCAGCGGCTGGCCGCCGTCTGCCGGTTCGTGATCAACGATGGCCGGGATTTTGTTGTTGGGCGATATCTTCAGGAAATCGGCCTCGAACTGCTCGTTCGCGCCGATATTGACCGGAAAGATCTTGTAAGGCAGGCCCGCCTCTTCCAGGAAGATCGAGACTTTGTGGCCGTTGGGGGTGGTCCAGTAGTGCAGGTCGATCATGGTGCGCTCCGGGTGTGGTCATCACGACTGCCATTGAGGCTGACGCTGTTTTACCCCTTCGCGTGTTCGTTGCACAAACAAAAACGGCCTGAAAGCTCAGGCCGTTGCAAGGGATCGGGCTGTCAGGCGCCGTGGCATTTCTTGAATTTCTTGTCGCTGCCGCAAGGGCAGGGATCGTTGCGGCCCACGTCCTTGAGCGTGTTGCGCACGGGCTCTTGGGGGGCGTGGTTGCAATGCGGGCCATGCACGTGGCCGTGGTCATGATGATGATCGTGATGGTCGTGATCGTGGTCGCAGTCTGGACCGTGCACGTGGGCTTGCTGGTTCATGGGGTTACTCCGGAATCAAATCGCCGGGGATTATGTCGCCATTGCGTCCAATGCGCACGCTGTGTCCGAATAAAAATCCGGTCTTGAGCTTGCCGTCCAGCCGGTAATGCACAGGCTGACCGGACTTGCCCAGCACCCGCGAGATGTCCTTGAGGTGCTCCCACAAATTGGTGCGGATCGGTACGGAGAAGTTCTTGTGGCTGTTGGCTTTGACGATGAACCAGTCGCTGTACACGCCTTCGCTGAGCAGCATGTCGTTGAGCATGATCTTGTAGCGCAAGCCGCGCACCAGCAGGCTTGAGTCATTCGGATTGTCGACTCTCAGGCGCAGCTTGAAATCCTGGCGCAGGAGTTTTGCCTTGACCACCTCAACTTTAAGCAGTTTGACGTCAGGGTCTTCAAACCCGCCGGTTATCCAGGTCGAACAGCCGGTCAGCGCAAGTAATGCGCAGAGGCCTGCGATTCTGAGGACGTATGCTGCAAACATCGTGGGTCGCTCCCTTTTGCCCGGTCTGACGGTCGTCAGCGTGACTCGCCGTTCCACACAGCCTGCGCCATACTCGCGCCATGTGTCGAAGGAGTATTGACCATGAAGCTCTATGAAATCGTATTTTCCGGCCAACTGGTCCCGGGCGCGCAGCCCGATCTGGTCAAGGCCAACATGGCGAAGCTGTTTCAGGCCGACGCTCAGCGTATCGCGTTATTGTTTTCCGGTCGTCGGTTGGTGCTGAAAAACAACCTGGACGAGGCCGCAGCCGAAAAGTACCGCTCGACGCTGGAGCGGGCTGGGGCCTCGGCCCAGGTTGTGCAAATGGCGCAGGCAGTCCCGCCACCACAGGAAGTGCCCGGTCAGGTGGAGGTCGAAGAGGTCGAGCTGGCGCCGCCGCCCGATGAGCCCAACTGGACACGCAAGCCCTCATCAGCAACCGCTCCGCGCACCGATGCCGCGCCAGCGCGTAAAGCCGAAGTCAAGCCACGCGACGTGTACATGGCCGCTTTCGTCGATGTGGAGGCGCCCGACTTCACGCTGTCCGAGCCGGGTCAGGACGTGCAGGATGCGAAAGCCCCGCCGCGCGCGCCGCAGCTGGACCTGTCGGCACTTAGCCTTGCACCTGCCGGGAGCGAGCTGGGTCAGGAAAAAGCTGAGCGGCAAGTACGGGTGCCGGACATTTCCCATATCCGTCTGGCCTGAAGGCTGCGCCTGTTTGGATGGTAGATGACGGATACGGCGCTCAGATCACCACTCAGTTGAGATATGCCGAGCAGCATTTCTTGAATTTCTGCCGGCTTCCGCAAGGACAGGCATCGTTACGGCCCGCCTTGAGCGACACCGTCGGGTCGATGAAAAACCAGCGCCCTTCATGCTGCACAAATGCGGAGCGCTCGCGATGCCGATGCTCGCCTTCGGCATCGTGCCAGCGTGCGGTGAAAGTCACGAAGGCGTGTTCAGGCTGGCCGCCGATCATCTCGGCGCCCTCAACGTCAAGCCCCAGCCAGGTGCTCTGCGCGCTCCATTGAGCAATGGCTTCGCGATCCAGGCCGTCTCTCTGCGCAGGCAGCGTGGTGTCCAGCAGATACTCCACCCGCCCCAATACATAGGCGCTGTAGCGCGAACGCATCAGTGCCTCGGCACACGGCGCCGGCAAGCCTTCGTGGTAGCGATTGCAGCAGCCGTCCAGAAGATTGCCGCTGCCACAAGGACATATTGCGCTGCTCATGATGCGTCTCTCACCACCAGTACTTGCCGTAATTCTCCGGGTTGGCCCAGAACTTTGCGTTCAACCAGTCCGGCACCTGTTTATATTCCCGCAAATCATAGGTGAACAGCGTCAACACCTGCTCGTCCCGGGAAAACCGTTCGCTGGCCTGCAGCGCCAACGAATAAAAATCCGTGGGCTGCCAGCCGCAGGCATCGAGGTCGGCCAACACCGCAATGCGGCTGGCATTGAGGTTGCGGATGCCGCCCAACAGTTCCAGCCCTCCGCGTTTTTGCATGTGCTCCAGACAGTCGACCACCAGCGCCAAGTCGAATCGCTGCCCGGCCAGTTCAGCGGGTAAACGTCCGGGCGCGGCCCATGCCAGCTCGGTCTGAGGATGTGCTTCGCAAAAAGCCTGCAGGGCCGGAAAACGCTCGGCGCCGATCAATAACAGACGCTTGGGCGCGTAAAGATCGAGCAGAGCGGCCAGGGCCTGTTGCGGCGTGCGGCTGGAGAAGCGATCGGTCATTTGAGGTCCTCGGTCGGACGGGAAGGTTAGCGCGCAAAACTCCAATGGCCTAGTGCTGAACTTTTCCATTTCGCGGCGTGACAAAGCGTACGGAGTGAAGGCAAAAGGCTATTCCCCCAAGAAGAGTCCGTATTGTGCGGTAAATACCGTAACAGCCGCCCACATTGGGGTGGCGAACGGCCCCACACGCGTCTTTACTGCATTTCAGTCGGTTTTAGCCGATACCAAAGGAGAAGAACTGTATGAGCATGATTCGGACAGCGTTACCTCTGATTTTGGTGACCAGTGTATTGACGGGGTGTGCGGGCTTGCAAAAGACCGACTGGCCTCTGTGCGCGGCGGGCGGTGCGCTGAGCGGCGCAGCGATCGGGGCCTTTCAGAGCGCATCGGTGGCGGCAGGTTTTGGCGCTGCGGTCGGCGTCATGGCGGGCGCGTATTGCTGGACGCATGGCGACGGCGATGATGACGGTGACGGCGTCCTCAATAGCAGGGACAAGTGCCCGGACACGCCTAAAGGGACGCCGGTCGATGCAACCGGTTGCCCACTCGTAACGCCAGCGCCTGAGCCTGTTGCCGCGCCGGTGGTGCTGCCGAAGGAAGAAGTCATCACCATCCGCGATGTGCATTTCGAGTTCAATAAAGCCACGCTGACGCCAGGTGACAAACAGCAACTGGACATGGTCGCCACCAAGCTAAAAACCGAGGCGCCTAACGTGCAGCTGCATGTCAGCGGTCACACCGACAGCGTCGGCGGCGATGCGTACAACCAGAAACTGTCGCAGAAACGCGCGCAGTCGGTGACCGATTATCTGGTTAGCGCAGGCATCCCGCGTGCTTCGTTTGTTTCCGTGGAAGGCGACGGTGAAGCGCGTCCGGTTGCGGACAACAAAACCGCCGACGGCCGTGCCCTGAACCGCCGCGTTGAGATCAAAATCAACCGTTGAAACAAGGTTGATGCGGTGAAAGAAGCCCCGGTTCAACAGCCGGGGCTTTTTATTGTCGGCGACTTGGTCGCCACCGCAATCTCAACCGCAAGAACCATTGATTGTCACTGAACCTGTAGGAGCCGGCTTGCTGGCGAACCCGGTACTTGCCAACACAGATAGATGTGCTTGTTCGTGATGGCCAGCAAGCCCCCTCTACAACGACATGGCCTGCTTGCCCTTGATCCATTCAACACCTGTAACTTTTGAAACCTGCCTCTGGCATAGTCCCGCGCGTCACCGTACTGTGCGCAAATCATTTTTTACCGCACAAAATCAATAAAACAGCAGAGGCCTTGCATGAGTGTGTTTTGGGGAACAGGGAAAGTGCTGACAACGGGGTTCTGGCTGCTGGTGCTTGCCAGCCTTGCCACCGTCATGCCAAACCCCTTTGACGTGCTGTTCAAACTGGCGGGCGGGTTGTTGCTTCTTCTCCATGTCATTGAGCTCATCGGCTTCAATGCCACCCTGCGCGGCCGGCCACACCCGGCGCGGGACCGCCTGATGATCCTGCTCTTTGGCATTTTCCACTTGAACACCATCGCACGCCCACAGGCCGAGGTTAATCATGCGTAACGCAATGCTGATGACGGCGGCTCTGCTGTCGGCGCTGAGCAGTTCCTGGGTCATGGCCCAAAGCATTTCCGTTGAGTCTCATTCGCTGATGCGTCTGCCCTCCAAGACCAGCGTGTTGCAACTGGACCGACTCGAAGTCGCCGATTACGGCACTCTCCTGATTCCGGCAGGGCTCACTGAGGTGAAAGTGGGGCAACTGATCATGGGCCACGAGTCACGCATCGCCATCGTGCCCAGCGCCGAGCCGTTCAGCTTGCAAGTCAAGCAGGGCGACCTGGGCACCGGCGCGGAAATTACCGCACGCGGCGCACCGGGAACCTTCGAGAAGGCGCCTACTCCAGGCCGTAACCTGACCCTGCGTATCGAACAACTTAATGCCGATCAGCTGTTTGTCGATGCCCGTGGCGGCGCCGGCTCGCCGGGATACGTCGGCCTGGATGGCGGCAATGGCATCGATCCGGGATGCACATGGGGCTCGGCCAGTCGGGGAATCGATGGCGATAATGGCGGCAATGGCCGCGATGGCGCCCCAGGTGCCGTCGTGCGCCTTGAACTGCCGGCAACCTTCACTAACGACCGCATAAAGGTCAACGTTCAAGGCGGTGCCGGTGGCGTTGGCGGCGACGGCGGGCGGGGTGGCAAAGGCGGCGCGTCCAAAGGCTGCGTGGTTTACCGTGCTGACGGCGCCAAGTCCGGCAAGAACGGCGAAAAAGGCCAGTCTGGTGCGGTCGGGCCAGCGGGCGCTATTGTGGTTCGCAACCTCTGATTCGCCTCCACGCGATAGCTGCTCGCGGCGCGGCCCTGTGTTTTGAACGCACATTTACCTTCGGGTGATCGCCGCAAGGCATGGGGCTTCATGTAGGGCTAAATGGCTCAGAACATGGGCCTGCTGGCGGCAATCGCCACGACGGCCGTTCCCACGATCAGATTGATCCCCACCAGACGTCTGATGCCGCCCAATGCGGCGGCGCCCTCAGCCCATTGCTCGGCCAGTACGGCCTTGCGCAACTGGGGAAGGTTCAGCGTCGATGCCCGCAGAAACAGCGCCACCATCACAACGTACAGGCCCATCATCACCTGGACGTAGCGTGGCGCCGTCTGAAAGCCACTGAAATTGACGTTGATCATGCCGATACCGGTGACCGGCAGCATGATCACTGCGGCCCATACCCACACGAAAAACCGTGGCAAAACCTGCAGCCACAGCTTCAACCGGGCCGGGCCCTCCAGCGCTGCGATGACCGCCGGTCGAAGAATCATCCAGGCGAAAAACATTCCTCCTACCCAGGCAATCGCTGCCAGTACGTGCAAGACGTAGACAAAGGCTACAGGTGACATCCAGAACTCCGATCTGCGCAGAAAGAATTAGCGCGGTATGATAGCCGCCCGCCGAGAGTACTGAAGATATATCCAGCGGTTTTCGTGTTTTCATTCAGCACCCGTGACGCCGAGCCAACGACCCAGCCCATGATCAGCACCGAACTCAAATCCCAGATTCAGGGCGCCTACTCGCGTTTCCTCGAAGCCAAGAGCCTCAAGCCTCGCTACGGTCAGCGTCTGATGATCGCTGAAGTGGCCAAGGTGCTGGGCGATGTCGACACCGACGAAGAAGGCCGCCGTTCGGGAGACCCTGCCGTGGTGGCGGTCGAGGCGGGGACCGGCACCGGTAAAACCGTGGCCTACGCGATTGCAGCCATTCCGACCGCCAAAGCCGCCGGCAAACGGCTGGTGATCGCGACCGCGACCGTCGCGCTGCAGGAGCAAATCGTCTACAAGGACCTGCCCGACCTGATGCGCAACAGCGGCTTGAACTTCACGTTCTCGCTGGCCAAGGGTCGTGGCCGCTACATGTGCCTCTCCAAGCTGGACATGCTGCTGCAGGAAGGCGACGCCCAGAGCGCAACCGCGCAGCTGTTCGAAGAAGAAGGCTTCAAAATCGAAGTCGACGAGGCCAGCCAGAAGCTCTTCACGACGATGATCGAGAAGCTCGCCGGCAACAAATGGGACGGCGACCGCGACAGCTGGCCACAAGAGCTGGCCGACCAGGACTGGGCGCGCCTGACCACCGATCACAGCCAGTGCACCAACCGCCACTGCCCGAACTTCCAGCAATGTGCCTTTTACAAAGCGCGCGAAGGCATGGGCAAGGTCGACGTCATCGTCACCAACCATGACATGGTTCTCGCCGACCTCGCGCTGGGCGGCGGTGCGGTTCTGCCCGACCCCCGCGACACGCTGTATGTGTTCGACGAAGGCCATCACCTGCCCGACAAAGCGATCGGCCACTTTGCCCATTTCAGCCGTTTGCGTTCCACTGCCGACTGGCTCGAACAAACGGCAAAAAACCTCACCAAATTACTAGCCCAGCACCCGCTGCCGGGCGATCTGGGCAAGCTGATCGAGCAAGTGCCGGAGCTGGCACGCGAGATCAAGACCCAGCAGCAATTCATGTTCACCGCCTGTGAGCAACTAGCGGACTTCAAGCAAGGCGAAGACATGGAAGGGCGCGAGCGTCCGCGTCATCGCTTCATTGGCGGTGTAGTCCCCGAGCACATGCGCGAAATGGGCATCGAGCTGAAAAAAGGCTTCGCCCGGCTCGACGACCTGTTCACCCGCCTGACCGAGCTGCTCAAAGAAGGCATGGACGGCGAGGTCAACATCGGCATCGCCAGCCACCAGGCCGAAGAGTGGTATCCGTTGTTTGGCAGCCTGCTGGCTCGCGCCCATGGCAACTGGGAATTGTGGACCGCGTTCACTGCCGAAGACCCGGAAAACAGCCCGCCCATGGCGCGTTGGCTGACCCTGGCCGACAGCGGCTCGTTGTTCGACATCGAGGTCAATGCCAGCCCGATACTCGCGGCCGAAATGCTGCGCCGCAATCTGTGGAACGTGGCCTATGGCGCGCTGGTCACCTCGGCGACGCTCACGGCCCTCGGCAAGTTCGACCGCTTCCGCATGCGCGCCGGGCTGCCCAAAGACGCCGTCACTGCGGTGGTGCCAAGCCCGTTCCATCACGCCGACGCTGGCGTGCTGCGCGTGCCGGACCTCAAGGCCGACCCGCGCAATGCCGCTGAACACACGGCGGCGATCATTCGCGACCTGCCCGGGCTGGTTGAAGGCTCCAAAGGCACCCTGGTGCTGTTCTCGTCACGCAAGCAGATGCAGGAAGTGTTCGACGGTCTAGAGCGGGACTGGCGCAAACGGGTGTTCATTCAGGGCAATCTGTCCAAGCAGGAGACCCTCAACAAGCACAAGGCTCGGGTGGACGGTGGTGACGAAAGCGTCCTTTTCGGGCTGGCCAGCTTCGCCGAAGGTGTCGACCTTCCTGGCGCGTACTGTGAGCATGTGGTGATCGCCAAGATCCCTTTCGCGGTGCCCGACGATCCGGTCGAAGCCGCACTGGCGGAATGGATCGAGGCGCGCGGCGGCAATCCGTTCATGGAAATCGCCGTCCCCGACGCTTCGTTGCGCCTGATCCAGGCGTGCGGTCGTTTGCTGCGTACCGAGCAGGATCGCGGCATCATCACGTTGCTCGATCGCCGGGTCGTCACCCAGCGGTATGGCAAAGCCATCCTCAATGCACTGCCGCCATTTCGGCGCGAAATTTCCTGAGTCCGTGTCGTTGATAAAACGTTGCTGACAAAACGTTGCAAACGAACACGGTTGACCGGGCTTCCCGGTCCGCCTGGCTGCGCATCACCTGTTGCGCGTCAGGCCGCAGACGATCAAGGAGCTTCCGATCACATGATTCGCCGTTCACTGCCCGCTATCCTTGCCACGCTGTGGGTCGGCATGGCCCACGCCGCGCCCGATGTGCAACAAACGCTATTCAACTTCGTCCGGCCTGCCGACGTCGTTAAAGTCACCACACAGGATGCCGGTTTTCCGCAGGCCAATGCCGAACAGACCGCCGAGGGTGAAGTGCTGCGCCGCGTCATTTTCAATCCGGCTGCAAAACCGAGTCTGCGTCTGACGCCACAGGCAGGTGTGTGGGACTGGAGTCAGGACAGCGCGATGACCCTGCGCCTTCAAAGCGCAATGGACTGGGCCTTGACCCTGTATGTGCAGATTGAGAGCCGTGACGGCAAAATCCTCACCAGCCGCATTGATTTGCCCGCCGGCCCTGCACAAACCCTGGTCCTCCCGCTCAAAGCCAGCTCACCGCTGACCCAAGGTATGCGCGCCGGTCCGCCGATGCCATGGACCTACGAGGGGCAGCGGGTATTGCTGGCCAACACCGAAGGTGAGTTGAACAGCGCTGAAGTTGCATCGGTCACCGTGTCGATGTCACAGCCCAACGTTGCGCAGAGCGTGCTGATCGAAAAATTCGGCGTGCAAGAAGGCAACGCCATGCAAACCGCGGCCTACAGCAACCTCGTCGACAGTTACGGGCAGTTCACCCGGGGCAAGTGGCCAGAAAAGGTCGCCAGTGACGATCAACTCAAGTCCCAGGCCGGCAAGGAGCAGCAGCAGTTGCAAGCCTGGCTGAAGGACCGCCCGGCCCACGATAAATACGGCGGTCTGGTCAGCGGCCCGACCTTTGAAGCGAAGGGGTTCTTCCGCACTGAAAAGCGCGACGATCGCTGGTTTCTGGTGACGCCGGAAGGCCACCCGTTCTACTCGCTCGGGGTCAATGCCGTGTCCCTGGACGACAGCCAGACCTACGTCGAAGGCCGCGAAGGCATGTTCACCGGCCTGCCCGGCGGCGACGATCCACTCGCCGTTTTCTTCGGCAAGGGTGATGACAACCGCGAAACAGGCGCGAACCGGAACCGGCAGTTCGACCAGGGCCGGTGGTTCGATTTCTATGGTGCCAATCTGCAGCGCACCTATGGCGCGCCCAAATGCGCGGACGCGCCAAGCCCCGCTGAAAGCCGTGACGATGAAGAAGCCGCCGCTGCCAACCCGGCAAGCGCGGCCGCACCCGTCCCTGCGCCTGCGACGGATAAGCCTGTGGCAGCAGCGGTTGATTGCAAACCGCCCATTGTGGACAGCCAACGTTGGGTCGATCACACGCTGCAACGGCTCCGGGCCTGGGGCTTCAACACCATCGGCAACTGGAGCGAGCCCGCGCTGGAAAACTCGGAAAGCGACCGGCAAGACCGCGTTCCGTACACGCTGCCGCTGTCCATCGTTGGCGATTACGTGAGCATCAGCACCGGTCAGGACTGGTGGGGCGGGATGCCCGACCCGTTCGATCCGCGCTTCGCCATGGCCACCGAACGAGCCGTTGCCATCGCCGCACGCGACCACCGCGACGACCCTTATCTGATCGGTTATTTCGCGGACAACGAACTGGCCTGGGCGGCGCCAGGCAATGATCCGAAGGAGCGCTACGGGTTGGCGTACGGCACGCTGAAGCTGACCACCGATGTGCCGGCCAAGCGAGCATTTCTCAAGCAACTGCGCGACAAGTACCGGAACGAAGAGGGGTTGTCCAAAGCGTGGGGTATTCATCTGTCTGCCTGGGAATTGATGGAAGATCCAGGTTTTGAACCGCCGCAACCGAGCCCGGATCACCCGGAAATCGAAAACGACTTCCGGTATTTCCAGCGCGTATTCGCGGAGACCTATTTCAAGACAATCTCCGACGCCCTGAAATGGCACGCGCCCAACCATATGCTGCTTGGCGGACGTTTCGGCGTCACGAGCCCTGAAGCCGTCGAAGCCTGTGCGAAGTATTGCGATGTGCTGAGTTTCAATATGTACACCCTCAAGCCACAGGATGGGCTGGATTTTGCGAAATTGAGAGTGCTGGACAAGCCTGTGCTGGTCACCGAGTTCCACTTTGGTTCTCGTGACCGTGGTCCGTTCTGGGGCGGCGTACTCGAAGTGCCCCGAGAAGAAGACCGGGGTCCCGCGTATGCCGGCTTCCTGAAAAGCGCGCTGGCCGAGCCTTCGATTGTCGGCGTTCACTGGTTCCAGTATTTGGACCAGCCTGTGACCGGCCGCCTTCTGGATGGCGAAAACGGGCACCTGGGCCTCGTCGGCATCACCGATGTGCCTTACCAGGGTTTTGTGGAGGCTGTGCGCAAAGCCAATGCCCAGGTGGCGGATGTGATCGGCAAGCGGCCTTAGCCGGGCGGTTCACAAAGCCGCCATTCACTGGAACAATGTCCGCCATTTTTCGCCGCCCGACCGGAGAGCCAGACCGTGCAGATTCAAGGCCATTTCGAGCTTCAGTTTGAAGCGGTACGCGAGGCGTTCGCCGCATTGTTCGACGATCCGCAGGAGCGCGGCGCTGCGTTGTGCGTGCAGATCGGCGGTGAAACGGTGCTGGATGTCTGGGCGGGCACGGCCGACAAGGACGGCAGTGAAGTCTGGCACAGCGATACCATTGCCAATCTATTCTCCTGTACCAAGACGTTCACCGCCGTCACGGCGTTGCAGCTGGTAGGGGAGGGCAAGTTGAACCTCGATGAACCGGTTGCCCGTCTCTGGCCCGACTTCGCCGCCAGTGGCAAACAGTCCATTACGCTGCGCCAACTGCTTTGTCATCAGGCTGGCCTCCCTGCAATCCGGGAGATGTTGCCGGCTGAGGCGCTTTATGACTGGCACGCCATGACCGACGCGCTGGCGGCCGAACAGCCCTGGTGGACGCCGGGGCAGGGCCATGGTTACGCGGCGATTACCTACGGCTGGCTGGTGGGTGAGCTAATTCGCCGTGCTGATGGTCGCGGGCCGGGCGATTCAATTGCGGCGCGGATTTCGCGGCCGTTGGGCCTGGATTTTCATGTCGGGCTGGCGGAAGAGGAATTTCACCGGGTCGCCCATATCGCCAGGGGCAAGGGCAATACCGGTGACGAGTCCGCGCAACGCCTGCTGCAGACCACCCTGCGCGAGCCCGCCTCCATGACGGCAAGAGCGTTTACCAACCCTCCGTCGATCATGACCAGCACCAACAAGCCCGAATGGCGGCGCATGCAGCAACCCGCCGCCAACGGTCACGGCAACGCGCGCAGTCTGGCCGGCTTCTACAGCGGCTTGCTCGATGGCAGCCTTCTGGATGGCGACTTGCTTAACGAGCTGACGCGCGAGCACAGCATCGGCCAGGACAAGACACTCCTCACCCAGACCCGCTTTGGCCTGGGCTGCATGCTTGATCAGCCGACCGTACCGAACGCGACCTTCGGGCTGGGCGCAAAAGCATTTGGCCACCCTGGCGCGGGCGGTTCAGTGGGGTTCGCCGATCCCGAGCGCGACGTCGCGTTCGGCTTTGTGACCAACACGCTGGGTCCCTATGTACTGATGGATCCTCGCGCTCAACGCCTGGTGCGCGCGCTTGGTGAGTGTTTGCAATAACTTTCGTCGTTAAGTGCTTGTTCTACCGACTGTCAGTTAATCTTGGTTAACCGAACCGTAGGGCGGTTTCTTTTTCCAAAACCGCCTTTATGCGTGTTATATGAGCGCTGCTTCGTTCATTTTCTGATCAATTATTTGTGTGGGTCACCCATGTCAGCCAACAAAAGTCTCGCATTTGCTCTGTGCCTCGCCGTCACCGGCTGTGCACAAACCCCTCAGGATCAATCAGCCAGCAACGATCACTGGTGGTCGTTCGGCTCGGGCAAAGGTGCGGATGCCGCTCCGGCAACTCAGGCGCCAAGTCCAGTGGCGGCGCAGGTAGCGAAGTCTCAGGCCGAAACCGGCACGCGTTGGTACTGGCCGTTCGGTTCGGACCATGGCGTCACCGAGAAGAAGCCCGAGGTCGCTGCAACCCAGCCTGCCGCTCCGGCCGTCGCTCAAGCCAATGACAGCGCCAAGTGGTGGTGGCCGTTCGGGGCCAGCGAGGCCAGGAAAGACGCAGCGCCAGTGTTGCCGAAGATTGATCCCAAAGTGACCCAGGCGTGGCTGGACCTGAACGAGCCGAAAGTGCGCGAAGCGATCAAGGACAGCCAGTTCCAGCTTGAGCGCCGTGACGACATTCTCGTGGTGACCGCGCCCGTCGACAGCACCTTCAATCCGAAGCGTCCGGAAATGCTCCTGCCGACCAACCTTGGCCCGATCAGCCGCATGGCCAAGATCGTTGAAGTCGACCAGCGCGCCGCCGTTCTGGTGTTGGGCCACAGCGATGTCGCCAGCGATGCCGACCTCAAGATCAGCCAGCAGCGTGCCCAATCGGTCGCGGCGATTTTCCGCCTCAGCGGCCTGCAGCGTAACCGTCTGAGCCTGCGTGGCATGGGCGCCGACATGCCGCGCGCAGCCAGCGACAGCGCCCCGGGTCGTGCCCTGAACCGTCGTGTTGAAATCATCCTCACCCCGCAAGACACCATGGTTGCCCAAATGGCCAAGTACAACTTGCCGCCAGCGCCGACCCTGCTGGCCGTGCAAACTGCCAACGCCCCGGCTCCCGCCCCGGTTGCTGCTCCGGCCAAGGCCGCTGCACCTGCCAAATCGGCTGCACCGGCCAAGAAAGCCGTTGCGAGCAAGGCTGCCGCAGCCAAAGCGCCTGCGGCTAAAAAAGCCCCAGTGAAGAAGGCTGCGCCGGTGAAAGCCAAGGCAGCGCCTGCCAAAGCTGCGGCCAAGAAACCCGCCCCGGATGCTCAGGCCGGCAACTGAGGTTATTATCGGGATCCCGCTCACGGATCTCGATAAAGGAAGGCAGTGATGAGCCAGCATCTGGCCGATATGCGCCGTAATTATGCCCGCGAAGGTTTGACCGAAGCCCAGGCACCGGAAGAACCCTTCGCGCTGTTTCGCCGCTGGTTTGACGAGGCGGTCGAAACGGAGCAGGCGCCTGTCGAAGCCAATGCCATGACGCTGGCGACCGTTGACGTTGACGGTCGTCCCCACTGCCGGGTCTTGCTGCTCAAGGGGCTCGATGCCCACGGCTTTACGTTCTTCTCCAACTATGAGAGTGCCAAAGGTCAGCAGCTGAGCGAGCGGCCCTTCGCCGCCATGACATTCTTCTGGCCCACGCTGGAACGTCAGGTGCGGATCGAGGGGCGGGTGGCAAGAGTCAGCCACGAAGAGTCCAACGCTTACTTCCAGATCCGCCCGCTCGGCAGCCGACTCGGCGCATGGGCATCGCCGCAAAGCCGGGTTATCGCCGACCGTGAAGAACTTGAAGGCCTGCTCAGGGCCACCGAGGCCCGATTCAGCGATTTGCAACCCGAGTGTCCCGAGCACTGGGGCGGTTACCGCCTCGTCGCGGATCGCATCGAGTTCTGGCAAGGGCGCCCCAGTCGCCTGCATGACCGCCTCAATTACCGGTTGGTGCAAGAGACGTGGCAGCGCGAGCGTCTGGCGCCTTAGCCCCCGGCTCAACGTGCCAGCGGTCAGGTAAAAGGCCATGGGGCAGGGCCTCTGTCACACTTTTATTTGAATCAATGCCTGGCGCTGCCGTCCATTGTTTGAGACGTGGACGGGTTGCTGTATCACGGCTGAATAAACGTAAATTATCGGTACAGGACCGTGACATCGATTAACGTCGCAGAGTCTAATGGCTACCTGTTCCTCTGGAGATACTGTTATGCGCAAGTCTGTTCTGTTGGTTGCTTCGTTCACCGCCATGGCGTTGACGCTGGGCGGCTGTACTTCGAGCCTCACCGGTGACTCGTACTCGCGCGACGAAGCTCGCCAGGTGCAGACCGTACGCCTGGGCACCATCGAGTCGCTGCGCCCGGTGAAGATTGAAGGCACCAAAACCCCGATCGGCGCGGGCGCTGGCGCCATTGTTGGCGGCGTCGGCGGCAGCGCCATCGGCGGCGGCCGTGGCAGCATCGTGACTGCGGTGATCGGTGCAGTCGCCGGCGGTTTGCTGGGCTCGGCGGCTGAAGGTGGCCTGACCCGTGCTCAGGGCGTTGAGATCACCGTGCGGGAAGATGACGGCACCATGCGTGCCTACGTGCAGGAAGTTCAAGAGAACGAGATCTTCCGGGTCGGTGAGCGCGTCCGCATCATGACGGTCAACGGCACCAGCCGCGTCAGTCACTAAGCCGAGCTGTCGCTCACAAGGCGGACCTTCAATCCGCTTACTGAAACGCCCCGATGATTCGGGGCGTTTTCGTTTATCTGCTCTCGTTCATGTGGCGTCTGAATGCGGGGCCGATGAGCAGCACGCGACCGCCCTGAACCGCGGGGCAGTCATGGTGCTGCCAGGGTAGACCGAGCGGCAACCTTTCGCGTTTGCGCAACACCCCAAACCGGTTCGCCAGCAAGCCGGCTCCTACAGCTTTTCCGGACACCCCCTGAATCTGCGGCATACGCGAATCTGTAGGAGTCGGCTTGCTGGCGAACGCGGTTGGTCATTACGCGTCCGGCAAACGGACTCACGGGGCTGTAGGGCGTTACCTTGTGGGCGGTTTAGTGGGTCATCCCCAACATGCTGCGCGCCAGGGCTTCCGCAATGCGAATGCCGTCGACGCCCGCCGACAGGATGCCGCCTGCGTACCCTGCGCCTTCTCCCGCCGGGAAAAGGCCTTTGACGTTGAGGCTTTGCAAGTCTTCGCCTCGGGTGATCCGCAGCGGCGAGGATGTGCGCGTCTCGATGCCGGTCAGGATCGCGTCGTGCTGTGAGAAACCTTTGATCTGCTTCTCGAAAGCCGGCAGCGCCTCGCGGATGGCTTCGATCGCGAACGCAGGCAAAGCGTCGGCGAGGTCGGTCAGCTTGACGCCGGGCTTGTAGGAAGGCTCTACCTGGCCCAAGGCTGTCGACGCCTTGCCGGCGATGAAGTCACCGACCAGCTGCGCGGGGGCTTCGTAGGTTTCGCCGCCCATCAGGTAGGCATGCGACTCCAGGCGCTCCTGCAGCTCGATGCCTGCCAATGGGCTACCCGGGTAATCCTCTTCCGGAGTGATGCCCACCACAATGCCTGAGTTGGCGTTGCGCTCGTTGCGCGAGTACTGGCTCATGCCATTGGTCACGACGCGGTTCGGCTCTGACGTTGCTGCGACGACAGTGCCGCCCGGGCACATGCAGAAGCTGTAGACCGAACGACCATTGCTGGCGTGGTGCACCAGTTTGTAATCGGCAGCGCCAAGCTTGGGATGACCGGCGTATTTGCCCAGACGGGCGCGGTCGATCAAGCCTTGAGGGTGCTCGATGCGGAAGCCCACCGAAAACGGTTTGGCCTCCATGTACACGCCGCGCCCATGGAGCATGCGGAAAGTGTCGCGGGCACTGTGACCCAACGCCAGGATCACATGCCGGGAATCGATGCGCTCGCCGCTGTCGAGCACCACGCCCTGCATCTGGCCGTCCTCGATGAGCACGTCCGTCACGCGTTGCTGGAAACGCACTTCGCCTCCCAGCGCCACGATCTGATGACGCATGTTCTCCACCACCCCGGTCAGTCGAAAAGTGCCGATGTGGGGTTTGCTGACGTAGAGGATTTCATCGGGCGCGCCGGCCTTGACGAACTCGTGTAGCACCTTGCGGCCGATGAATTTCGGGTCTTTGATCTGGCTGTACAGCTTGCCGTCGGAAAAGGTGCCTGCGCCGCCCTCACCAAACTGCACGTTGGACTCGGGGTTGAGCACGTTCTTGCGCCACAGGCCCCAAGTGTCTTTGGTACGCTGACGGACTTCGGTGCCGCGCTCCAGGATGATCGGCTTGAAGCCCATCTGCGCCAGCAACAGGCCCGCGAAAATGCCGCACGGGCCAAAACCGACCACCAGCGGGCGCTCGCTCAGGTCGGCAGGGGCTTGGCCGACCATCTTGTAGCTGACGTCCGGGGCCGGGCCGATGTGTTTGTCGTGGCTCAAGCGCTTGAGCAGGGCCGGCTCGTCACGCACTTGAAAGTCGATGGTGTAGATGAACTGCAGCTCAGTGGATTTCTTGCGCGCGTCGTAACTGCGCTTGAACAGGGTGAAATCCAGAAGCTCGTCGCTGCCGATGGCCAGGCGTTGCAGAAGTGCAGGGCGCAGTTCGTCGTCCGCGTGGTCTAGCGGCAGTTTGAATTCGGTGATTCGTAACATTTAAAAATCCGGTTTCGGGCCGCAGGATCGGCCCGGCAGCACTACAAGAGCGGGCGATTATAAGCCACATTTCGGGGCGAACGGTGTAAGCAGGTGACGGGCGAAGCAGTGCAGGAGCGCGCTTGGCCGCGATTCTGCCGGGCAGTGGTCAGGGATGTGCTTCCGGGAACGCGCTCGCGAGCAAGCGCGCTCCTGCAAAAGACAGGCATCAGTCGTTGCGCATGGCCCCGAAGTAGGCGCAACCGCGCTGAACCTGGCCATTGACCCGCAGTTCGGCAGTCAGGTGCTGGACCGAGCCGTTCGAAGGGTCCACGCAACGCAGCGGCGCGACGTACAGCTCGACATGCTGGTTGTTGGCGTCGGTGATCAGGTTGAAACGACCCTCCGGCATCTGTTCCTCCATGTAGGGCACGGCGAACGGTTCCTTGCCTTCACGCTCAAGCACCAGGCCCTTGCCGCTCGCGTTGAGGTTCCACTTCGGGCCATTGCCGCTGGCATGAATGGTCAAGCGCTTGAAGTTGGGGTCTTCGCAGGCACCGCTCGGCCGCTCGACGCGGTAAAGCTGATAAAGGTCGGCCTGGCCGTCGCTGCCCTGGGCTTTGCTGGCGACAAAGTTGCCGCGCACATCGGCGAACGCCTTGCCGTTTTTGTCTACCACCGAGGCGGCTTCCTGGAGGATACCGGTGTTGCCCTTGTCGGACACCGCATAGCGTCGCTGTTCGTTGCACGGGGCGAAGAACAGCTTGCCGCCGTCTCCGCTGAGGGTGCCCTGCATGCGGATCATGCCGGCAGTCGATACCTTATTGTCAGCGGAAGGTGACGGCATCAACTGGCAGCCGGCGAACACGGGCAACAAGGCGAACATCAGGGCAGAACGAGCAGCGGACATGGGGCGGTCTCCAGACAAGTGCCGCCACGTTACTCAGCCTGCTCGTTCATCACAAGGGGCGATTAGCCGACCTGATAGGTCTGTCCGGTTTGTAGCCCTTCGACACTTTTGGCATACGCCAGCGCTACATCCGCTGCCGGAACTGGCTTGAAGCCCCGGAAGTAGGGTGCGTAACTGCCCATCGCTTCGACCAGCACGTTGGGGCTGACCGAGTTGACCCGCATGCCACGCGGCATCTCGATGGCAGCGGCACGCACGAATGCGTCGATCGCGCCATTGACCAGGCTGGCCGACGCGCCGGTGCGAATCGGGTCAACGCTGGTGATTCCGGTCGTGAAGGTGAAGGACGCTGCGTCGTTGGCGTACTCCCGGCCGATCAGCAGCAAATTGACCTGCCCCATCAGTTTGTCACGCAGACCCAGGGCCAAAGAGTCGGCGGTCATTTCGCCGAGCGGCGCGAACGTGACATTGCCGGCCGCACAAATCAATGCGTCGAAAGAGCCCGTCCGTTCGAATAGTTTGCGGATCGAGTCGCTGTCACTAATATCGACGTGCCCGTCCGGGCCATTTCTTCCAATGCGGACGATCTCATGGCGGGGCGCCAATTCCTTCTGGATCGCCGAGCCAATGGTGCCGCTGGCGCCAATCAACAGGATTTTCATGATGCGGTTTTCCTCTTCTCTGGACGGTGACCCAGTCTGGGCCGCCCGTTACCACCGAAACAGGGCCTAAACGGCAATCCCGCTTTGTCAGAAAGGAAACAATCATGAGCGAAATGGACGACCTCGCGGCGTTCGCACTGCTGGTGGAGGCCAATAGCTTCACGCTGGCAGCGCAGTGGCTGGACACCAGCACCAGTCAGCTGTCCAAGCGCATCAGCAAGCTGGAAAAGAACTTTGGCGTGACGCTGCTCCACCGCACCACGCGCAGCCTGACCCTGACCTCGGCAGGCGCCATCCTGCTGCCCGAGGCTCGCGCGCTGCTGGCGCAACGGGATCGTATTCGGGACGCGATGGCGTGCCTCGGTGAAAGCCTGATCGGCAGCGTGCGGCTGACGGTGCCGGTGTCGTTGGGCGAAACCGTTTTTGAAGGCTTGCTTACCGAGTTCGCTCAGGCCTACCCCGACGTGCAGGTGGAACTGGACCTCAACAACCACTATCGCGACCTGCGCCGGGACGGCTTCGATCTGGGGATCCGCTCCAGCGTCGGCATCGACGAGCGGTTAGTGGCCAAGCCGCTGTTGGCCCTGCAGGAACTGACCTGCGCCAGCCCCGAATACCTGGCCAGACAGGGCACGCCGCAAACGCCGGAAGAACTTCGCGCACACCGGTGCCTGCTCAACAGCCACAACACAGGGCGCGAGTCGTGGACCTACCATCAGCAGCACCAACTGACCCGCATCAACGTCCGTGGCACGTTCGCCAGCAACCACTACGGCCTCCTCAAAAAAGCCGCACTGGTCGGCGCCGGCATCGCGCGACTGCCGTCGTACATGGTCCATGAAGAATTGAAAGACGGCCGTTTACAGTGGCTGCTGCGCGACTACCAGACACCGGTATCGTCGCTGTACCTGGTCCATCCCTTCGAAGGGCGGGTGCCGAGGCGTGTGCAGGTCATGGCGGATTATCTGAGCGAATGGTTCGAACGCAGCACAGCGGCTTTGGAAAAGCTTTGACGGCTAGGAGGGTCGGCCTCGTTGGTGGGGAGAGGTAAAGCTGACGCGGAGCGTCACGGGATGCATTACCACGCGGAGCGTGGGAACGATCGGGCAACGATCAGGCAACGATCGGGCAATGGCACGCCCTCACCGACCTGTAGGAGCCGGCTTGCTGGCGAATGCTTCCTCTCAGCCGATGCAAACGTGGATGACACACCGCCTTCGCCAGCAAGCCGGCTCCTACAGGGAACGCGTCCAGTCAGTAAAACTGCATTAAGCCAGTAAGACCGGCTTCACCCCGGTAAGCTTTTCACCAGCTCCAAACGCGCTTTTGATCTGCCTGTGATCTGCCTGTGATCTGCTTGTGATCTGCTTGTGATCTTCGTACGCAAAAAGCCCAGATACCGTCAATCGCGACTTGGGTGCAGGCTGAACGCAGGTCTCGTGGAGTGGGCCGAGCCGCATGGATGCGGCGAGAGCTGCCCCCCGCCATGGATGGCGGATGGCAGCGGGCCCACGGAGCGAGACCGGAGTGAAGGAACCCCGAGGGACGAGGGGCCCAACCAGGAGCAAGCACCCTTGGTTACTTGGGGTGCCTTTCCAAGTAACTCGCCGAAGGCGAAACAGTCTGCCGTTAGGCAGGCGCTGTTGATCTTCAGGCTCTCCAAAACAGCCCGCCGAAGGCGAAGCAGTTACCCGCCTAAATAAGCATCCCGAACCTTCGGATCAACCAACAACTCCGCCCCCGAACCCTGCATCACCACCCGGCCATTCTCCAGAACATACGCACGATCAGCGATCTTCAACGCCTGATTCGCATTCTGCTCAACCAGAAACACCGTCACCCCATCGCGCCGCAACTGCTCAACAATCTCGAAAATCTGCTGAATGATAATCGGCGCCAGACCCAGCGAAGGCTCATCGAGCAACAACAACTTCGGCTTGCTCATCAACGCCCGTCCGATGGCCAGCATCTGCTGCTCACCACCGGACATCGTCCCGCCGCGCTGATTGAAACGCTCCTTCAAGCGCGGAAACAACTCAAGCACCTTATCCATCTGCACCTGATAATCGTCCTTGTCGGTGAAGAATCCGCCCATCGCCAGATTCTCCTCCACCGTCAGCCGCGCGAACACACGACGGCCCTCAGGCACCACCGCAATGCTCTTGCGCATGATCACCGACGACTCCAGACCGACCAGCTCCTCGCCCATATAGCGAATGCTCCCGCTATGAGCACGCGGCGAACCACAGAGCGTCATCAACAGCGTCGACTTGCCCGCACCGTTGGCGCCGATCAGCGTGACAATCTCGCCCTGCTGCACGTCAATGCTGACCCCGTGCAACGCCTGGATCTTGCCGTAGAACGTGGAAACGTTATCGAACTGCAGCATTTACGCTTCCCCCAGGTAGGCTTTGATCACTTCAGGATTGTCACGGATCTGCTCGGGCGTGCCATCGGCCAGGGGCGTGCCCTGGTTGATCACCACGATATGGTCGGAGATGCTCATGACCAGCTTCATGTCGTGCTCGATCAACAACACCGTGGCGTTGTGCTCGTTGCGCAGCACGCCGATCAGCGCCTTCAAATCTTCGGTTTCTTTCGGGTTCAGGCCGGCAGCCGGCTCGTCGAGCATCAGGATGCGCGGACGCGTCATCATGCAGCGCGCAATTTCCAGACGGCGCTGCTGACCGTACGCCAGGGTGCCGGCAGGGCGGTTGGCGAAGTCCTTCAGATCGACGGCTTCCAGCCAGTGCTCGGCATATTCCATGGCCTCGCGCTCGCTTTTGCGGTACGCCGGGGTCTTGAACAGGCCGGCCAGGAAGTTAGTGTTGAGGTGACGATGCTGGGCGACCAGCAGGTTCTCCACCGCCGTCATTTCCTTGAACAGGCGCACGTTCTGGAAGGTACGCACCACGCCCTTGCGGGCGATTTCATGGCCGGCCAGCCCCTGAATCGGCTCGCCGTCCAGCAGGATGGTGCCCGAGGTGGGACGGTAGAACCCGGTCAGGCAGTTGAACACGGTGGTCTTGCCGGCGCCGTTGGGGCCGATCATCGACACCACTTGTTTCTCATTGACGGTCAGGCCTACACCGTTGACGGCCAACAGCCCGCCAAAGCGCATGCACAAGCCGGACGCCTGCAGTATTGGACGGCTCATCAGCGCTCCCCCTTGAGTTTCATGACGGGACGCTGCATCGGCAGGAAGCCCTGAGGACGCCAGATCATCATCAGCACCATCAAGGCGCCGAAGCCGAGCATCCGGTATTCGCTGAACTCGCGAAGCAGTTCAGGCAGCAGAATCATCACGATAGCTGCGAGGATCACACCGAGCTGCGAACCCATGCCGCCCAGCACAACGATCGCCAGGATGATTGCCGACTCCAGAAAGGTAAAAGACTCAGGCGTAATCAGGCCCTGGCGCGCGGCGAAGAAGCTGCCCGCGAAACCGGCGAACGCAGCGCCCAGGGTGAAAGCCGACAGTTTGATGATGGTCGGATTCAGGCCGAGTGCGCGGCAGGCGATTTCGTCTTCACGCAGCGCTTCCCATGCGCGGCCGATGGGCATGCGCAACAGCCGGTTGATCACGAACAGCGCCAGCAGGGCCAGCAACAGGGCGATCAGGTAAAGGAAGATCACCTTGTTGATGGAGTTGTATTGCAGGCCGAAGTATTCATGGAAGGTCTGCATGCCTTCGGCAGCCTTGCGCTCGAACGTCAGGCCGAACAGCGTTGGTTTTTCGATGTTGCTGATGCCGTTCGGACCGCCGGTAACGTCAGTCAGGTTCCGCAGGAACAGGCGAATGATTTCACCGAAACCCAGCGTCACGATTGCCAGGTAGTCGCCGCGCAAGCGCAGGACCGGGAAGCCCAGCAAAAACCCGAAGGTTGCCGACGCCAGCCCTGCCAGCGGCAGGCAGATCCAGAAGCCAAAACCGAAGTAATGCTGGAGCAGGGCGTAGGTGTACGCGCCCACGGCATAGAAACCGACGTAACCCAGATCCAGCAGCCCGGCCAGACCGACAACGATGTTCAGGCCCAGGCCGAGCATCACGTAGATCAGGATCAGCGTGGCGATGTCCACCGCGCCGCGCGAGCCGAAGAACGGCCAGACCAATGCGGCGATGACCAGGGCACCGAGGAACCAGCGCTGGGTCGACGGCAGGGTCAGAAAGTTGCTGGTCTTGTCGGACATCAGCTGCTTTTGCGGGCGGCCGCGCCACATCGCACTGATCTGCTCGTTGAACAGCACGCGCAGGAACATCAGAAACGCAGCGGCGAAAATCACCAGTACGGTGGTGTTGCTGGCGCCCACTACCGCAAGGTTTACCCCCACGATGTCCAGTTTGAGCCCGAGGATCGGGTAAGCGACGGCCAGTACCAGAACTGCGCTGAAAAGGGCCGATTTGAGATTCCTGGTCATACTTTTTCAACCTCCGGACGGCCGAGCAGGCCGGTTGGCCGGAACAACAACACCAATACGAGAAGACCGAACGCCACCACATCCTTGTACTGGTCACCGAAGATATCGGCACCAAAGGCTTCGGCGACGCCCAGCACCAGACCGCCGAGCATCGCGCCGGGGATACTGCCGATGCCGCCCAACACGGCCGCGGTGAAGGCTTTGATGCCCACCAGGAAACCGGCGTTGGGGTTGATCACGCCGTACTGCATGCTCAGCAGTACCGCCGCGACGGCCGCCAGCGCGGCACCGATGACGAAGGTCAGCGCAATAATGTTGTTGGTGTTGATGCCCAGCAGGTTGGCCATCTTGATGTCTTCGGCGCAGGCGCGGCAGGCGCGTCCCAGGCGAGAGCGGGAGATGAACCAGGTCAGCCCCAGCATCGCCACCAGCGTCACGATGAAGATCAGGATCTGCATATAGGAGATCACGACCTCATGGGTACTGCCGGGGCCGAAAACGAAGTTGCCGGGGATGAGGTTGGGAATCGACTTGTCTTTCGAGTCCTGCGACAACAGCACGGTGTTCTGCAGGAAAATCGACATGCCGATGGCGGAAATCAGAGGGATCAAACGGTTGCTGCCGCGCAACGGGCGATAGGCGACTCGCTCGATGGCATAACCGTAGGCACTGGTCACCACGATACTGGCGACGAATGCTGCGGTAATCAGCAGGGGCAGGCTGTCCAGGCCGAGCATGGTCAGACCGGCCAGGGCGATAAACGCCACATACGAACCGATCATGTACACCTCGCCGTGGGCGAAGTTGATCATGCCGATGATGCCGTAAACCATGGTGTAGCCGATGGCAATCAAGGCGTAAGTGCTGCCAATGGTCATCCCATTAACCAGCTGTTGAAGAAAGTGATAGAGATCTATCGGCATTGCTGTGTGCTCCTAAAAACCTGCCTGGTGTTCCACTGGTGAAGTCTTTTCCCGCTCGCGCGTCGTGATCTACGTCCGCGTTCGGCACGAGCCCAGTGATTCACTGGTGCGGTTTCAAGATGTTCAGGGGCCGGAATTCTTGTGGAATTCGGTGCCCAGCTAAAACAAAGCCCACTGCGGTTGCAGTGGGCTTCGGGTAAGCCTGAAGGCTGCGTTATTTCACAGGGGCTTCAGTCTTGGTGCCGTCTTTGTGCCAGGTGTAAACGACGAATTTGAAGTCCTTCAGGTCACCCTTGTCGTCAAACGACAGATCGCCGGTAGGGGTCTTGAAGGTACCGGCGTGGATGGCTGCAGCCACCTTCGCGGTGTCTTCGGATTTGGCCGCTTTGATCGCCTCGGCGATCACTTCCACCGCAGCGTAGGCCGGGAACACGAACGGACCGCTCGGGTCTTCTTTTTTCGCTTTGAATGCTGCGACCAGATCGTTGTTGGCAGGGTCCTGGTCGAACGATTTCGGCAGAGTCACCAGCAGGCCTTCGGAAGCGTCCTGGGCGATTTGCGAGATCGAAGCGTTGCCCACGCCTTCAGGCCCCATGAAGCCGGCTTTCAGGCCTTTTTCCTGCGCCTGGCGCAAAATCAGACCCAGCTCAGGGTGGTAGCCGCCGTAGTAGACGAAGTCGACGTTGGCTTGCTTCATTTTGGCGATCAGCGAAGAGAAGTCCTTGTCGCCGGCGTTGATGCCTTCGAACAGAGCGACTTTCACGCCGTCTTTTTCGAGGGTCTGCTTAACGGCAGTAGCGATGCCTTCACCGTATTGCTGTTTGTCGTGGATGACCGCAACGATCTTCGGCTTGACCTGCTTGGCGATGTATTCGCCGGCAGCCGGGCCCTGGGCGCTGTCCAGACCGATGGTGCGGAACACCAGCTTGTAGCCACGGGCGGTGATTTCCGGGCTGGTGGCAGCCGGGGTCACCATGATGATGCCTTCGTCTTCGTAGATGTCCGAAGCAGGCTGAGTGGAGCTGGAGCACAGGTGACCAACCACGAACTTGACGCCGTCGTTGACCACTTTGTTGGCGATGGCGACCGCTTGTTTCGGGTCGCAGGCATCGTCGTATTCAACCGCTTCAAGCTTTTTGCCGTCGACGCCGCCTTTGGCGTTGATCTGCTCGATGGCCATCTTGGCACCGCTGAACTGCATGTCGCCGTACTGGGCAACCGCGCCGGTCTTCGGGCCGGCGATGCCGATCTTGATGGTGTCAGCTGCGAACGAGTGGCTGGCAACCCCCGCCAGAACCAGTGCGGCAAACAGCTTGGAAATCTGATTAATACCCTTAGTCATGATGCTCCACTCTTGCGTTGTAGTTTTTATAATCCTGACGGCCAAAGCTGCAGGACCGGATGAAATCTCCAGGCCACACCCCCGGCAACTGTACCGGAACAGTTTAGAGCGCCGGTCGAGCGCTTGAAAAGCTGGCTGCGGGGGGCAAAGCCTGTGAATGTCGCTTAATCGACAGAAAGATACACAATCCAGCCAGCTGTTTTGTTCCATTGAAGGACCTAACAAGCGGCTTGAGCGAACTTCTCTGCAATCAGTCACTTGAAACCGGGTTTGTCGGTGCGATAGGCGGCGCTATCATTGCGCCGATTTTCAATACGGTGAAACCCATGACGCAAGAACCTAGCACCCTCTATGCCAAGCTGCTTGGCGAAACGGCCTCTATCACCTGGAAAGAATTGCAACCGTTCTTTGCAAAGGGTGCCCTGTTGTGGGTCGAGGCTTCTCAGGATTTGATCGCTGTCGCGCAGGCATTTGCTGAAAACAGTGAGGCGCAGGTGGCTGTTTGGCTCAATAGCGGAGAAGTCGGCAAGGTCTCTGAATCAAAGGCTCTGGACCTTCTGGAGCGTGATCCGCCGTTATGGGCGGTAGTCGTGGCGCCATGGGTGTTGATCCAGGAAAGGGCATGACCCAGTTCTGCGCCCAATAAAGGTGCGTGGAATGGTGGCAATGTGGGTAGGTCGGTAACTGCCAGTGTGTCGGCGGTAGCGGATGCGCTCACACCTGCCCAGTGCGTTTGGCGAATGGCGCGGGTGTTCCGAGTGCATTCGCGGCGCCTCCGATGGCGGGTCATCAGCGATGCGAATGTTCACAGACAGTTTGGGAGAGGCTGACTAGATTTCAGGTTCGCGGCTCGACGGGTCTGGCCGGTCAAATAACAAGAAGAGAGTGACACATGAATCATTCGACGCAGGCGGCGAACGCCTGGCGCGTTCTGTTTCTGCTGTTCCTGGCCAACCTGTTCAACTTCTTCGACCGCACCATCCCGGCGATCATTATCGAGCCGATTCGCAAGGAATGGCAGCTGAGCGACTTCCAGCTCGGCATCATCGGCACCGCGTTCACGCTGGTCTATGCCATCGCCGGGCTACCATTGGGCCGCATGGCCGACAACGGCTCTCGGCGCAAACTGATGGGCTGGGGCCTGGCGGTGTGGAGCGGTCTGACGGCCGTGAACGGTCTGGTCGGAAGTTTCTGGGCGTTTCTGTTGGTGCGCATGGGCGTGGGGATTGGCGAGGCCAGCTATGCGCCGGCGGCCAACTCGCTGATCGGCGATCTGTTCCCGGCCCACCGTCGCGCCCGTGCCATGGGCATCTTCATGTTGGGCTTGCCGCTGGGGCTGCTTCTGGCGTTCTTCACCATTGGCGCGATGGTGCAGGCGTTCGGCAGCTGGCGAGCGCCGTTCTTTATCGCCGCCGTGCCCGGGCTCGTGCTGGCGGTGTTCATGTTTTTCATTCGTGAGCCGACACGGGGTGCGGCTGAAAGCGTGGCCATTTCCCAGGAAAAAATCGACCGACCGATCCGCCGCCTGTTGGCGATTCCCACGTTTCGCTGGCTGGTGCTGGCCGGGCTGGCCTTCAACTTCGCCACTTACGCGTGCAACTCGTTCATGGTGTCGATGCTGCAGCGCTATTTTCTGCTGCCGTTGCAGGAAGCCGCGATGGCCACGGGATTGATCGTCGGTGTGACCGGACTGTTCGGCCTGACCCTCGGTGGCTGGGTCGCAGACAAGGTGCATCAACGCTGGAGCAACGGCCGTTTGATGTTCGCGGCGTTGAGCATGGTGGTCGCCACGCTGTGCACCGGTTACGCGCTGCATGCCGGGCGTATCGAAATCGGTGTTTTTGTTGGGGTGTTCAGCCTCGGCTGGCTGTTTTCCTACAACTTCTACACCTGTGTTTACACCGCCATTCAGGACGTGGTGCAGCCCCGCTTGCGCGCGACCGCGATGGCTTTGTTTTTCGCCGGTTTGTATTTGTTGGGCGGCGGCCTTGGGCCGGTGGTGGTGGGCTTGCTGTCAGATCACTTCGCCCATGCAGCCATGGCGGCCGCGCAAGTCGAATTGATGACCGAGCCGTTCAAGGCGGTGGGTCTGCACGATGCGATGTATCTGATACCGGTGGCGTTGTTTTTCGCGCTGGTGTTCCTGGCGCGGGCGTCGACGTGTTTCAGCGCCGATGCGCAAAGGATGCGCGAGGGGATGGCGGCGGATGAGCCGTTGGGGCAGGGGGTGAAGCCGTCCGTAGCCTGAATGATTGTGTCGGTTGATCGGGTTGGCACGGTCCCTGTAGGAGCGCGCTTGCCCGCGAAAAGGTGTGTCAGTCACCGCATCCGTAACTGACACACCGCAATCGCGGGCAAGCGCGCTCCTACAGGTTGGGTGTTCGCCGCGGGATGCGCGGCGAACCCGTTATCCCGCCACCAGCACCCGAATGGCTTCCAGGCGCAGCGCGGCTTTTTCAAGCATCGCCAGCCCTTGCTCACGCTGCTCACGCAACGCCGTCAGCTCGCTGTCGCGGACAGTCGGGTTGACGGCCTGCAATGCGGTCAGTCGCGCCAGTTCTTCGTCCGTGTCGGCGGCGAGGCGGCGCTGCGCCTCGGCCACGCGCTCGGCGTGCTTGGGCGCGATCTTGCTTTCGGCGGCATTGATTTGCGGATTGAGCACATCGCGCTGGGCCTGGATGAACTTGTTGGCGCTGGCTCGCGGCACGCTTTCCAACTGGTCATTTAGGGTGGTGAACGACACGCGCCCCGACAGGTCATTGCCGTTGCCGTCCAGCAGGCAGCGCAGCGCGGCCGGTGGCAGGTAACGGCCCAGTTGCAGCGAGCGCGGCGCAACCACTTCACTGACATAGAGCAGTTCAAGCAGCACGGTGCCGGGCTTCAAGGCTTTGTTTTTGATCAGCGCGACGGCGGTGTTGCCCATCGAGCCGGACAGGACCAGGTCCATGCCGCCTTGCACCATTGGGTGTTCCCACGTGATGAACTGCATGTCCTCACGGGACAGCGCCTGGTTACGGTCGTAGGTGATGGTCACGCCTTCGTCGTCGCCCAGCGGGAAGCTGGCATCGAGCATCTTCTCGCTCGGCCGCAGGATCAGCGCGTTCTCGGAATGATCTTCACTGTCGATGCCGAACGCGTCGAACAGGGTTTCCATGTAGATCGGCAGGCTGAACTGGTCGTCCTGCTCCAAAATCGCTTCAACCAGCGCGTCGCCTTCGCCGGCGCCGCCGGAGTTCAGCTCCAGCAGGCGATCGCGGCCGGTGTGCAGTTCGCTCTCCAGACGCTCGCGTTCGTTGCGGGCTTCGGTCACCAGCGCTTGCCAATCGTCTTCGTCACCGCCTTCAAGCTGCGGCAACAGGCGCGGACCGAACGTATGCTGCAGCGCGTTACCAGTCGGGCAGGTGTTGAGGAACGCGTTGAGGGCTTCGTGATACCACTGGAACAGGCGCTCTTGCGGGCTGGTTTCCAGATACGGTACGTGCAGCTCGATGATGTGTTTCTGGCCGATCCGGTCGAGACGACCGATACGCTGTTCCAGCAGGTCCGGGTGGGCCGGCAGGTCGAACAGCACCAGATGATGAGAGAACTGGAAATTGCGGCCTTCACTGCCAATTTCCGAGCAGATCAGCACCTGAGCGCCAAACTCTTCGTCGGCGAAGTACGCCGCCGCGCGGTCGCGCTCAAGGATGTTCATGCCTTCGTGGAACACCGTTGCCGGGATGCCTGAGCGCACGCGCAGGGCGTCCTCAAGATCCATCGCGGTTTCGGCGTGAGCGCAGATGACCAGCACTTTCACGCGCTTGAGCATCTTCAAGGTGTCGATCAGCCAGTCGACGCGAGGGTCGAAGCGCCACCAGCGTTCTTCTTCGCTGCTCTCGCCATGGGCCTGGAAGCTGACTTCCGGGTACAGATCAGCGTGCTCGCCAATCGGCAGTTCCAGGTATTCGGCCGGGCAGGGCAGCGGGTACGGGTGCAGTTTGCGCTCGGGGAATCCTTGCACGGCGGCACGGGTGTTGCGGAACAACACGCGGCCGGTGCCGTGACGGTCAAGCAGCTCGCGGATCAGGCGCGCGTTGGCTTCGGTATCGCCAGCGGCCACCGCGGTGAGCAACGCTTCGGCCTCTGCGCCGAGGAAGCCACGAATGGTCTCGTTGGCCTTGGGTGAAAGCGTGCCCTTGTCCAGCAGCTCCTGCACGGCCTCGGCGACCGGGCGATAGTTTTCGCTTTCGGCGCGGAAGGCGTGCAGGTCGTGAAAACGGTTCGGGTCGAGCAGGCGCAGACGCGCGAAGTGGCTGTCCTGACCCAGTTGCTCCGGCGTTGCCGTCAGCAGCAGCACGCCTGGAATCACTTCGGCGAGTTGCTCGACCAGCGAGTATTCGCGGCTGGCCTTTTCTTCATGCCAAACCAGATGGTGGGCTTCGTCGACCACCAGCAGGTCCCAGCCCGCGGCGAACATCGCATCCTGGGCCTTCTCGTCTTCGACCAGCCACTCCAGCGAAACCAGCGCCAGTTGCGTGTCTTCAAACGGGTTGCTGGCATCGCTTTCGATAAAGCGCTCGGCGTCGAACAGCGCGACCTGCAGGTTGAAGCGGCGGCGCATTTCGACCAGCCACTGGTGCTGCAGGTTTTCCGGCACCAGGATCAGTACGCGGTTGGCGCGGCCTGACAGCAACTGGCGGTGGATGACCAGACCGGCTTCGATGGTCTTGCCCAGACCGACTTCGTCCGCCAGCAGTACGCGGGGCGCGATACGGTCAGCGACTTCACGGGCGATGTGCAACTGATGCGCGATCGGTTGCGCGCGCACGCCGCCCAGTCCCCACAGCGAGGACTGCAACTGACGGCTGGTGTGTTCGAGGGTGTGGTAACGCAGGGAGAACCACGGCAGCGGGTCGATTTGCCCGGCGAACAGACGGTCGGTGGCCAGGCGGAACTGAATGAAGTTCGACAGCTGGGTCTCTGGCAGGGTCACCGGCTGGTTTTGCGCGTTCAGGCCGTGATAGACCAGCAGGCCGTCGACGTCGTCGACTTCACGGACGGTCATCTTCCAGTTTTCGAAATGGGTGATGGTGTCGCCTGGCGAGAAGCGCACTCGCGTCAGCGGCGCATTGCGCAAGGCATACTGGCGGGTGTCGCCCGTGGCCGGATAGAGCACGGTCAGCAAGCGACCGTCCTGCGCCAGAACGGTGCCCAAGCCCAGCTCGGCTTCGCTGTCGCTAATCCAGCGTTGCCCCGGTTGATACTGCTGCGACATGCTGCCTGACTCCCGCCTTGAAAAAGCCGACTATGTTAACGGAACAAGGCCTCCAGGCCAAAGCCACATTGTAAAAACCCCCGGATACACGGGATATGAGGCCTGTGTGGGCACTTGCTGCAAAAAACATAGTCGAAACTCGCGCTTGAATCGGCTCAAGTCGACGAAACGGCAGCCGACAGCCTGATAACAGGAGACCATTACCATGCTGCCACCGCTGATCCCACTGAGCGCGGCCCCCGTGACTTCGCAGCTGGACCCGGTCAAACCTACCCCGGACATCCCGCCGGTGACGCCGATTCAAAAGAGTTCGAGCGAAACCACTATCGACATGGGCGAACGCGACCGCGAGCAGGGCGAATTGCTGCTGCGCGAAGAGCAGCGCCGGCATCAACGCCGCCGCAGTGACCGCCGCGTCGCGGACCGTCATCCCGAGCTTGAGGAAGGCCCGGCCATTCCCGGGGATTTTCTCAATGCCGACGACACCGTGCCGGTAGTGCCGATCATAGATGACGAGCCGCGCCAGGGTTTGTGGGTCGATCTGAAAGTCTGAGGCTGGTCAGCGAGGTCGGGATTGCGCATCATTGGCCGCAACGGGTATTGACGAGCGGTACGCCATGAGCGATGACGAAAAACTGGTAGACCTGAGCGCCGAGCGCGCCAGACGTGTTCACGATCTCAATGACAAGCGGCTGAACGAAGTGCGTCAGGCTTTCGAGCAGGCAATGCCCTTGGGCAAGGGCAAGAAGAAAGCCAAGAGCAAACCGAAAAAACGCTAGACGACCCTTTCTTACATATCGGCCCCCGGCGGCTGTCAGCGAATGACGCCGGCGTTGACCTGCATCAAGTCCTTCCCGCAAACCTGCGGTTAACCTTTGCTCATCAAACAGAGCCAGGCAGAGGGCGGTCGCATGTTTCTCGACCACGTGGTAATAGCCGGCGTCATGACGGTGGGGCTGCTGATGGTGATTTACTCAGGCATCGCACTGTTCGCCCGGAAAGACTCAACCCGGCGCGCGAGACGCTGAGGCTTTTATAAAAAGGGCACGCAACGCGGGTCAGGGGCATGACGGGCAACTTCGGTTGCCCGTTTTTTTTGCATTCGCCAGCAAGCCGGCTCCTACGGATTTTGTGCGAGACGCAGATTTTAGTGTCGACGCCGATCCTACGGATTTTGTGCAGAGCGCAGATTCTGATCATCACGCAGATCCACTGTAGGAGCCGGCTTGCTGGCGAACCGGACCTGCGCTACGCCCATGCAGCGTCTGAACACGTGCAATCTACGCACGACGACGTCGCGTCTGAGCACATGCAGTCCGCCACAGCCATGCGGTGGCTGAACGCAAGCATTCGCCAGCAAGCCGGCTCCTACGGATTTTGTGCGAGGCGCAGATTCTGATTATCACGCAGATCCACTGTAGGAGCCGGCTTGCTGGCGAACCGGACCTGCGCTACGCCCATGCAGCATCTGAACATATGCAATCTACGCACGGCCATCCAGCGTCAAATCACATGCATTCGCCAACCAACCGCCCTCGCAGCCTCGATCAACCCACGGTGATCGGCGGCAACTCGGCCAGGCTCACGGTTTGCAGCTTGCGGGGGGCGAGGATCTCGGCTTCGCCATCAACGACCAATTCATCGTTCTGGTTGAACACGCGGGTCGCGATGCGCACGCGAAATTTCGGCAGCTTTTCGAGGATTTCCAGGCGCACGGTCAAGGTATCGCCAATCTTTACCGGCTTCTGGAACGTCATCTGCTGGCCCAGGTAAATCGTGCCCGGACCCGGCAGTTCACAAGCCACTGCCGCACTGATCAACGCGCCGCTGAACATGCCGTGGGCGATGCGATCCTTGAACATGCTTTTGGCGGCGAACTCAGCGTCCAGATGAACCGGATTGCGGTCGCCGGACATCTCCGCGAACAGCTGAATATGGCGCTCTTCGACGGTTTTGCTGTAGCTGGCCGTCTGACCGACTTCAAGGGCTTCGTACGGCGTGTTGGTGACTTGGGTCATGGAGTGTCCTGTCGCATAAATAAAAGTGGGCCGCTGGCGTCATTCGCTGCGGCGCGGTCTTGGCTGCTGCAGCGCCTGCTCAAGCCAGGCGAGCAGGTCCCGGGTGACCTCTTCACGGTTGATCTCGTTGAAAAGCTCATGACGCGCCTGCGCATAGACTTTCAGCGTGACCAACGGGTGCCCGGTGCCTCTCAGCGCGTCTGCCAGATGCGTGAGACGCTTGCCGTCGCTCACGGGATCACATTCACCGCCAATGATGAGTATCGGAAGGCCTGAATCGATCTGCGCCAGGTTCGAGTGGCGGCTGATCTGCTGCAGGCCGCCGAGCAGATCCATCCACAGCTGATTGGTACAGCGGAACCCACAAAGGGGGTCGCTGGCGTACGCGTTAACCTGCTCGGGATCGCGACTGAGCCAGTCATAGCAGGTACGTGCGGGCTTGAAGTGCTTATTGAAAGCGCCGAATGACAAGTGCTCGATCACCGCGCTGCGCCCGGTAGGTCCCTGGCGCCAACGCTCGATCCGCGCCACCAGCGCCGCCGATCGGTAAAACGTCACCGGCTGGTAATTCGAGGCGCTGAGAATGGCGCCCTGCAAGCTGGCGCTGTGGTGCAACAGATACGCCTGGGCGATGTAGCTGCCCATGCTGTGGCCCAACAGGAACACCGGTACGCCCGGATGCCGCACCGCAACGGATGCTTTAAGGGTGGCGAGGTCACCGACCACCTTGTTCCAGCCATCCTTGTCGGCGTAGTGACCCAGAATCCCGTGCGTGGCGGTCTGGCCGTGGCCACGCTGGTCCGCGGCATACAGGGCAAAACCCGCCCGTGCCAGCGCAGCACCCAGCTTCTGATACCGCCCGCTGTGCTCGGCCATGCCGTGGGACAACAGGACCACTGCCCGGGCATTGCCCAGCGGTCGCCACGAATGGACGAAGAGGCGAGCATGGTCGTGCGCGTCCAGCCAAAAAGCATCCTGTTCCATTGCGTTTCCCTGGCTCTGTAAAAAGTTGTGGCAAAAAACGCAGTGGCGAGCGCTTCGCTTGAGTGTATAGCCGTAGCCGGATGGCAGGCTGTTTACCCGCAAGATTCACGGCGTTGATGACATGCGTACGAGTATTTGCCTTCTATGCCATAGCTGCTAACGTCCGGCAAACGCCCGTTTAAATACCACGGGGCCAGTACACTCGGGTACCACTCAGGTAAGAGGATAAAAACAACATGCAACCTGAATTCTGGAACGACAAGCGCCCCGCTGGCGTTCTCTCTGAGGTGGACCTTGCGGCCTACTCATCGGTGGTCGAGGTGTTTGAGCGCAGTTGCCGCCAGTATGCCGACCGCCCGGCCTACAGCAATATGGGCGTCACGCTGACGTATGCGGAGCTTGAACGGCAGTCAGCGGCGTTTGCCGGCTACCTGCAGCAACAGACTGATCTCAAGCCTGGCGACCGCATCGCCGTGCAGATGCCCAACCTGATTCAATACCCCATCGCGGTGTTCGGTGCCATGCGAGCGGGGTTGATCGTCGTTAACACCAACCCTCTTTATACCGCCCGGGAGATGCGTCATCAGTTCAAGGACTCGGGCGCGCGCGCGTTGGTGTACCTCAACGTCTTCGGCAAGAACGTTCAGGAAGTGCTGGCGGACACCGACATTCAGTACCTCATCGAAGTGAAAATGGGGGACATGCAGTCCGCCGCCAAAGGCTGGCTGATCAACACCGTCGTCGACAAGGTTAAAAAGATGGTGCCGGCATACAACCTGCCCCAAGCCATCGCGTTCAAAACCGTGCTCAAGCGGGGGAAGGGCGATCGGTTGCGGGCGGTGCCATTGGCGCTGAAGGATGTCGCAGTGCTGCAGTACACCGGCGGTACCACAGGCTCGCCGAAAGGCGCGATGCTGACTCATGGCAATCTGGTCGCCAACATGCAGCAGGTCTATGCCTGCATGTTGCAACATGGCCCGGACGGGCTGCCGATCTTCAAGCAGGGCCGCGAGATCATGGTGGCGCCGTTGCCGCTTTATCACATCTATGCGTTCACCTGTAATTGCATGTGCATGATGGTCAGCGGCAATCACAACGTGCTGATCACCAACCCGCGCGACATCGGCGGCTTCATCAAGGAGCTGAAAAAGTGGAAGTTCTCGGCGATGCTCGGCCTCAATACGCTGTTCGTGGCGCTGATGGACCATCCCGAGTTCAAAACCCTGGATTTCTCGACCCTGCGCTTGACCAATTCAGGCGGCACCGCGCTGGTCAAGGCCACGGCGGAGCGCTGGCTGCAGCTGACGGGCTGCCCGATCGTCGAGGGCTACGGCCTGACTGAAACGTCTCCGGTCGCCACCGCCAATCCCTATGGCAATCAGTCCAGGCTGGGCACGGTAGGCATGCCGGTGCCGGGCACCACCGCCAAGGTCATCACCGACGATGGCGTCGAGCTGCCCGTTGGTGAACGCGGCGAGCTGTGCCTCAAGGGGCCACAAATCATGTTGGGTTACTGGAACAAGCCAGAGGCCACTGCCGAAGTGCTCGATGTCGAGGGCTGGCTGAAGACGGGTGACATCGCGGTCATCGACCCGGACGGGTTCATCCGCATCGTCGACCGCAAAAAGGACCTCATCATCGTCTCGGGCTTCAATGTCTACCCCAACGAAATCGAAGACGTGGTCTCGCGTCATCCCAAAGTTGCCAACTGTGCAGTGATCGGCGTTCCGGACGACCGCTCTGGTGAAGCTGTGAAGCTGTTCGTGGTGCCGAGGGATGCCACGCTGACCAGCGAGGAGTTGAAGGCATACTGCAAGGAGAATTTCACCGGCTACAAGATTCCCAAGCAGATCGTTCTGCGTGAATCATTGCCCATGACGCCGGTCGGCAAAATCCTGCGCCGGGAATTGCGCGACATCGCCTGATCAGATTGGCGTCATATGAAAACGGCGTGTTGATCACGCCGTTTTTTTTTCGTGCTGAAGGTGCAGAAAAGGGTCTGTCTGTCGGCGTCGGCATGAGCCTCTGGCGTAGGAAAATTCCGAAATTTAGGTTCATTGCTCTAAACGTGACTGGCGAATATTCAAGAGTCACCGTTGTGACTGGAGAGCCCGCTTTTGGCTCTAGGCGGCCCTTTGCAAAGCTGCTACGCTCGCCCCGCTTTTTGTACCATCGGTCAACAAGAAGCGGTGACTACAGTATTCCAAACACAAGAAATCATCGCATCAAGCGGTGTGTAGAAACGCTGTCGATGAGGAGTAGGCCTGCATGCTCGAAAACTTCTGGAAGGATAAATATCCGACGGGTATCGATGCCGATATCAACCCGGACCAGTATCCGAATGTACAGGCCGTATTGAAACAGTCCTGCGAGCGTTTCGCCAACAAACCTGCTTTCAGCAATCTGGGTAAAACCCTGACCTACGGCGAGATGTATACGCTGTCCGGTGCCTTTGCCGCCTATCTTCAGCAGCACACCGACCTGCAGCCCGGTGATCGGATCGCCGTGCAACTGCCCAACGTGTTGCAGTACCCGGTGGCGGTGTTCGGGGCCATCCGTGCAGGGCTTATCGTGGTCAACACCAACCCGCTGTACACCGCGCGGGAAATGGAACACCAATTCAACGATTCCGGCGCGAAGGCGCTGGTCTGCCTGGCAAACATGGCGCATCTGGCCGAAAAGGTCGTGCCCAAAACCGGCGTCAAGCACGTCATCATCACTGAAGTCGCTGATTTGTTGCCGCCCCTCAAGCGTCTGCTGGTCAACAGTGTCATCAAGTACGTGAAGAAGATGGTTCCGCCGTTTCATCTGCCCAAGGCGATCAAATTCAACGACGTGCTCGCCAAAGGGCATGGCCAGCCGGTGCAGGATGTTTCTCCGGGCGGCGGCGACGTCGCGGTGTTGCAATACACCGGAGGCACCACAGGCGTGGCCAAGGGCGCGATGCTCACCCACCGCAACCTGCTCGCCAACATGCTGCAGTGCAAGGCGTTGATGGCGGCGAACCTCAATGAGGGCACCGAGACCCTGATCACGCCGCTGCCGCTTTACCACATCTATGCGTTCACCTTTCATTGCATGGCGATGATGCTGAGCGGCAACCATAACGTCCTGATCAGTAATCCGCGTGATCTGTCAGCGATGGTCAAAGAGCTGTCGAAGTGGAAATTCTCCGGTTTCGTGGGGCTTAACACGCTGTTCGTTGCGCTGTGCAATAACGCCGAATTCCGCAAGCTGGATTTCTCCTCGCTCAAGCTCACCCTGTCAGGCGGCATGGCGCTGCAACAGGCGGCGGCCGAGCGCTGGAAAGAAGTGACCGGCTGCTCGATCTGCGAAGGTTATGGCATGACCGAAACCAGCCCGGTCGCGTCGGTCAACCCGTTCCAGCAGATCCAGATGGGCACTATTGGCATTCCGGTGCCATCGACCCTGTGCAAGACCATCAATGACGCTGGCGAAGAAATGCCGGTGGGTGAGGTGGGCGAGTTGTGCATCAAGGGCCCGCAGGTCATGAAGGGCTACTGGCAAAATCAGGCCGCCACCGACGAGATGCTGGACGCCGACGGCTGGTTGAAGACGGGTGATATCGCAATCATCCAGCCCGATGGCTACATGCGCATCGTCGACCGCAAGAAGGACATGATTCTGGTCTCCGGCTTCAACGTTTACCCCAATGAACTGGAAGACGTTCTGGCCGCCTTGCCGGGCGTGCTGCAGTGCGCCGCCATCGGCGTGCCGGACGAAAAATCCGGCGAGGCGATCAAGCTGTTCGTCGTCTGCAAGCCGGGCACGACGCTGAGCAAGGATCAAGTCATGGCGCACATGCGTGCCAACGTCACCGCGTACAAAGTGCCCCGCAGCGTGGAATTCCGCGATGCGCTGCCGACCACCAACGTCGGCAAGATTCTGCGCCGTGAGTTGCGGGACGAAGAGCTGAAAAAGCTGGCGCTGAAGAAGCCGGCGTAAGTCAGCCGTGACATCCACAGACCCCGCCAGCTCCACACATCCGTAGGAGCCGGCTCGCTGGCGAACCTATGGGTCAGCCACATTTTCGTATCTGACCCTCCGCGTTCGCCAGCAAGCCGGCTCCTACAGGTTTCGCGCACGTCGAAGGTTGCCGGTGTTGTACCGGATCACCGGTCTTGCGTACGCCGAAAAGGTCGCCGGTGTTGCCCGGATCAACCGGTTCCGCGTACGCCGAAGGTCGCCGGTGTTGCGCGAATCAACTGTAGGAGCGCGCTTGCCCGCGAATGCGGTGTCGTTGACACATGACCGATGCCTGACCCACCGCGTTCGCCAGCAAGCCGGCTCCTACAGGTTTTGCGTACGCCGAAGGTTGCCGGTGTTGCACCGGATCAACCGGTTTTGCGTACGCCGAAAAGGTCGCCGGTGTTGCCCCGGATCGACAGGTTTCGCGTACGCCGAAGGCTGTCGGTGTTGCCCCGGATCGACAGGTTTTGCGTACGCCGAAGGCTGTCGGTGTTGCGCGGATCGACAGATTCCGCGCACGCCGAAGGTTGCCCGGTGTTGCACCGGATCAACCGGTTTTGCGTACGCCGAAAAGGTCGCCGGTGTTGCCCGGATCAACCGGTTCCTCGTACGCCGAAGGGTCGCCGGTGTTGCGCGAATCAACTGTAGGAGCGCGCTTGCCCGCGAATGCGGTGTCGCTGACGCATGAATCCACGCCTGACCCACCGCATTCGCCAACAAGCCGGTCCAACAGGGCGGTGGTCGCGTTGAGACAACAAATGCTCCCCCACACACGACGTTGATCCGCAGACCTGCATCCGCTGCACCAAATCTGCGACAATCCGCGCCCAGCATTTCAGACAGAAAGATCCCGCGCCCTGATGACCGACGATTCGACCTCCATCGACCAACTCTTCAAAAACCTCGACCACGCGATGATCAGCGATCGTCATCGCTTGCGCCGGCAATTGCACGAACTGCGCAAGAAACCGGACGAGACGAAGCTGGCGCAGTGGGTCGAGCGAGTGCAGGCGTCCTGCGCGCGCGTGGTGAGTCGGGCGCAGAGCGTGCCGACCATTCGCTACGACGAAAACCTGCCCATCGCGGCCAAACGCGACGAGATCAAAAAAGCGCTGCTGGAGCATCAGGTGCTGATCATCGCGGGCGAAACCGGCTCAGGCAAAACCACCCAGCTGCCAAAAATCTGCCTGGAAATCGGCCGCGGCCAGCATGGCCTGATTGGCCACACCCAGCCCCGTCGAATTGCAGCGCGAAGCGTCGGCAGCCGGGTCGCCGAGGAAATCGGCACGCCGCTGGGCGGTCTGGTGGGTTACCAGGTACGTTTCGAAGACCAGAGCGACGAAAACACCCTGATCAAGCTGATGACCGACGGCATCCTGCTGGCCGAAACCCAGCACGACCGCTTTCTGGAGCGTTACGACACGATCATCGTCGACGAAGCCCACGAACGCAGCCTGAACATCGATTTCCTGCTCGGTTACCTGAAGACCCTGCTGCCGCGTCGTCCGGACCTGAAAGTTATCATCACCTCGGCCACCATCGACCTCGAACGCTTCTCCGAGCATTTCGACAAGGCGCCGGTGATCGAAGTCTCGGGCCGTACCTTTCCGGTGGAGACCTGGTACCGCCCGATGACCGCCCAGCAGGACGAAGAGGGCAACAGCATCGAGGAAGACCTGACCGTCGATCAGGCGATTCTGGCCACGCTGGACGAACTCGCCGCCTTCGAGCGCAGCGAGCGCAAGTCGCCCGGTGATGTGCTGGTGTTTCTGCCGGGCGAGCGAGAGATCCGCGACGCCGCCGAAATGCTGCGCAAGGCGCAACTCAAGCACACCGAGATTCTGCCGCTCTACGCGCGTCTGTCGCCGGCCGAGCAGCAACGCATATTCCAGTCGCACCCTGGCCGCCGCGTGGTACTGGCAACCAACGTCGCCGAAACGTCGCTGACCGTGCCGGGCATTCGCTACGTCATCGACACCGGCACCGCGCGCATCAGCCGCTACAGCTACCGCGCCAAAGTGCAGCGCCTGCCCATTGAAGCCATCTCCCAGGCCAGCGCCAACCAGCGCAAGGGCCGTTGCGGTCGGGTCGAGCCGGGCCTGTGCGTGCGCCTCTACAGCGAAGAAGATTTTCTTTCGCGGCCGGAATTCACCGATCCAGAGATCCTGCGTACCAACCTGGCGGCGGTGATCCTGCAAATGCTCCACCTGCGGCTGGGGCAGATCACCGATTTCCCGTTCATCGAGCCGCCGGACGGCAAGGCCATCAGCGACGGCTTCAACCTGCTGCAAGAGCTGTCGGCGGTCGACCGTGAGAACAACCTGACGCCGATGGGCCGTCAGTTGGCGCGCCTGCCGGTCGACCCGCGCATGGGCCGCATGTTGCTCGAAGCCGCCAAACAGGGCAGCTTGCAGGAAGTGCTGATCGTGGCCAGCGCGATGTCGATTCAGGACCCGCGCGAGCGGCCGCCGGAACGTCAACAGGCAGCGGACCAGGCCCACGCGCAGTGGAAGGATCAGGATTCGGACTTCGCCGGGCTGGTCAATCTTTGGCGCGGCTTCGAGGAGCAGCGTCAGGCGCTGACGGCGAGCCCGCTGCGCAACTGGTGCCGACGCAACTTCCTCAATTACCTGCGTCTGCGCGAATGGCGTGACTCCCACCGGCAGCTGAGCCTGATCTGCCGCGACTTGCAGCTGACGGTCAATAAAGAGCCGGCTGATTTCCCCAAGTTTCACAAGGCCGTTCTTTCCGGGTTGCTCAGCCAGATTGGCCAGAAAACCGAAGAGGGCGAATACATGGGCGCCCGTCAGCGGCGTTTCTGGGTGCATCCTTCCTCAGGACTGGGCCGCAAGCGCCCGCAATGGATCATGGCCGCCGAGTTGGTCGAAACCACCAAGCTGTATGCGCGGATGGTGGCGAAGATTGAGCCCGACTGGATCGAGCCGCTGGCCGGCCACTTGATCAAGAAGAACCATTTCGAACCGCACTGGGAGAAGAAGCGCGGCCAGGTCGTCGCCTTCGAGCAGATCACGTTGTTCGGGCTGATTGTCGTTGGGCGTCGGCCGGTGCATTTCGGGCCGATCGATCCGGTGGTGTCCCGCGAATTCTTTATTCGCGAAGGCCTGGTGCGCGGTGAAATCCAGTCGCGGGCCCGATGCCTGAGCGCCAACACAAAACTGCTGGAGCAGCTTGACGAGCTGGAAGCCAAGGCGCGCCGGCGCGACATTCTGGCCGACGAAGAAACCCTCTACCGCTTTTACGACGAGCGTTTGCCGGCCGAGGTCCACCAGACCGCGACGTTCGACGCCTGGTACCGGATGGAGAGCCAGAAGAACCCGCAACTGCTGATCATGCGCGAGGAAGACGTGCTCGCCCGTGAAGCCAGCGAGGTCACGGCCAACCAGTATCCCGACACCTTGCGCCTGGGCGAACTGACCCTGGCGCTGACCTATCATTTCGAACCCAATCACCCCCGCGATGGCGTGACCCTGCGGGTCCCGGCGCCGTTGTTGCTGTCCTTGCCGGCCGAGCGCCTGGAGTGGTTGGTGCCGGGGCTGCTGGAAACCAAGTGCGTGGCACTGGTGCGCAACCTGCCCAAGGCGCTGCGCAAGAACTTTGTGCCGGTGCCGGACTTCGTCAAGGCCGCTCTGCAGCGCATGGTGTTTGCCGAGGGCTCTTTGCCCCAGGCGCTGGGCCGCGAATTGCTGCGCATGACCGGGGTTCGGGTGACTGACGAAGCCTGGGCCGAGGCGACGCAGCAGGTGGAAAGCCACCTGAAGATGAACCTTGAAGTGGTCGATGCCAACGGCAAGTTTCTCGGCGAAGGACGCGATCTGGATGAGCTGACCGCGCGCTTTGCCGAGGCCGGCCAGGCTGCATTGGCGGTGCCGCAATCGGCAAAAGGCCAACAGCCTGTTGAAGCCAAGGGCTTTGCTGCGGTGGCCGAGAAGACTCAACAGAAAATCGCCGGGCTGTCGATGACGGTGTATCCGGCGTTGGTAGAAGAGGGTGGTGCGGTCAAGGAAGGGCGTTTCTCTACCCAGGCCGAAGCCGAATACCAGCACCGACGCGCCTTGCAGCGGCTCTTGCTGCAGCAACTGGCAGAGCCGACGAAGTTCCTGCGCAGCAAGCTGCCGGGTCAAACCGAGCTGGCGCTGCTGTATCGCGATTTGGGCCGGGTTGACGCGCTGATCGAGGATATTCTGCTGGCCAGCCTGGACAGTTGCATTCTGGAGGGCGAAGCGAGCCTGCCGCGAGACGGCGCCGGGCTGCTGTCACTGGCGGAGCGCAAGCGCGGCGGTCTGACCGAGCATGCCGAGCGTCTGGCGAAGCTTACGCTGGAGATCCTCAAGCTCTGGCACGGGCTGCAGAAGCGCTTCAAGGGCAAGATCGATCTCGCGCAGGCGGTGGCGCTGAACGACATCAAAGGGCAACTGAGCAAGCTGGTCTACCCCGGTTTCGTCCGTGAGACGCCTGCAGCATGGCTCAAGGAACTGCCGCGGTATCTGAAGGCTGTTGAAATCCGTTTGGAGAAACTCGGCAGTCAGGCACAGAAGGACCGGGTCTGGAGCATCGAGCTGGGCAACCTGTGGGCGCAATACCAGACCCGCGCCGACAAGCATGCGCAGGAAGGCAAGCGTGACCCTGAGCTGGTGGTCTATCGCTGGTGGCTTGAGGAATACCGCGTCTCGCTGTTCGCCCAGCAGCTGGGCACCAAAGTGCCGATTTCGGACAAGCGATTGAGCAAGCAGTGGAGCCAGGTTGAAGGGTAGGGCGTTGCGGCTGCATGAATGAGATTACCGGTCGGACAAGACTTGGCGATTGCCGAAGGTTTCAGATGTTGCCCGGATCGACTGTAAGAGCGCCCTTGCCCGTGAATGGCGATTTTGCTGCGACCCACTTGTCGCCTGATCCACCGCGTTCGCCAGCAAGCCGGCTCCTACAGACTTTGCGTTTCGCCGGCAAGCCGGCGCCTGCAGACTTTGCGTTCGCCGATGGTTGCGGGTGTTTCCCGGATCAATTGTAGGAGCGCGCTTGCCCGCGAAGGCGATGGTGCTGCGGCGCACTTGTCGTCTGATCCACCGCGTTCGCCAGCAAGCCGGATCCTACGAACTTTGCATTTCCCAGCAAGCCGGCGCTTGCAGACTTTGCGTTCGCCGATGGTTGCGGGTGTTTCCCGGATCAATTGTAGGAGCGCGCTTGCCCGCGAAGGCGGTTTTACTGCGACCCACTTGTTGCCTGATCCACCGCGTTCGCCAGCAAGCCGGCTCCTACGAACTTTGCATTTCCCAGCAAGCCGGCGCTTGCAGACTTTGCGTTCGCCGAAGTTTGCCGGTGTTTCCCGGATCAATTGTAGGAGCGCGCTTGCCCGCGAAGGCGATGGTGCTGCGGCGCACTTGTCGTCTGATCCACCGCGTTCGCCAGCAAGCCGGCTCCTACGAACTGAACTGACCCCTAAAACTTGGACACCAATCCGGCTTTTCGGAGTGTCCTCATGCGCAAGTATTCAGTGCAGTTCAAAATCACCGTCGCCGAGGCGTACCTCAACGGCGATGATGGGTTTCGTAAGG
>Ga0308170_10000405_pt1 | contig 58758 bp, 47 predicted proteins | sample PhyBR2_2_FD_202136 | JGI IMG/M metagenome (GOLD analysis project Ga0308170, IMG submission 202136) | Phyllosphere microbial communities from UC Gill Tract Community Farm, Albany, California, United States - DLSLSB.R2 | ecosystem: Host-associated > Plants > Phyllosphere > Unclassified | place... | reverse complement strand
TTCGCTAAACCAGGGAAAAATACCGTTCGAGTAGGCAATTAACAGCCTTTCCATGCTTAAATCGCCGCCGATAGCCAGCAAACCATCCTCTTCTGCCAGGGCAGGATCGGGAAAAGCGGGATCATCGGCTAACAATTGAAAAAACATGGACGAAAATAAGAAAGAAAACAAAGATTAAACCCTTGCGTTTTAAATAAGTCATACTGTAAAATCGTTAACTATGAGCGCAAAAGATAATTTCTCCAAAGTTAAACATCTTTATAACCGTGCCGGCTTCGGAATTTCGTATACCGACCTCGAAAAATTAAGCAAGAAAAATCTCGAGAAAACCGTTGATCACCTGATCGAAAATTCGAAAAAAGACGATCCGATTGCTTTGGTAAATGATTATGAATCGAAGCGACAGTTATTGGCTCAGGCAGGTTTATACTCCAAAAAAGACCTTACTGACGATGAAAAGAAAATGCGCCAGCAAATTGTTCGCGAGCAAAATGAGGTAAGCCGCGATCTCAACATCGCATTTGTAAACAAAATGATTAACACCGATGCCCCTTTGCGGGAAAAGATGACGCTCTTTTGGCACGGACATTTTGCCTGCCGCAACAACAACCCATTTTTTGCGCAACAGTTAAATAATATCCAGCGGGCAAATGCTTTAGGCAGCTTTAAAACACTTTTGATCGAAGTATCGAAAGCTCCTGCCATGTTGCAATATCTCAACAACCAGCAGAACCGCAAAGGCAAACCGAACGAAAATTTTGCGCGCGAGCTGATGGAGCTTTTTACCCTTGGCAGAGGTAATTATACCGAGCAAGACATTAAAGAATCGGCACGTTCATTTACAGGCTGGATGTACGACAAGGATGGTTCTTTTATATTCCGTAAAAACCTGCACGATGATGGCACCAAAACCTTCTTTGGTAAAATTGGCAACTTTGAAGGCGAACACATAATCGATATCATTTTAGAAAAGCCCCAAACGGCACAATTTATCGCACAGAAAGTATATAAATTCTTTGTTAACGATACCCCTAACGATGCTCATATTAAAGAACTGGCCGGACATTTTTTTAATTCGAAGTACGATATAGGTGCCATGATGAAAAAGATGTTCACTTCCGATTGGTTTTACGACCCGGAAAATGTGGGTACGAAAATTAAATCGCCGGCCGAATTTCTGGTAGGTTTAAGTCGCGAGTTTTATGTTACCTACAACAAACCACAAGTACTCATCCAGCTGCAAAGCAGTTTAGGTCAGTATTTATTTAACCCACCCAACGTTGCAGGCTGGCCGGGCGGGCAAAGCTGGATCGACAGCTCGTCCCTCATGCTCAGAATGCGCATCCCATCGCTGGTTTTAAACGATGGCGAAATTGATTTCAGCGGTAAGGCCGATCCCGAAGATGAAGCTGTAATTGCCTTGAGCAGAACGGCAACCAGCAACGCAAATGCCAACAACAAGCCAAAATCGTACGTAAATGCAAATGCCGACTGGCCTAAATTTTTAGATACCCTGCCCAAAGGCTTAACGCCGCTGGAGCTTACCGAGTTTCTGTTGCAGCCAAAATTGAATACTAAAATAACCTCAATGGTGAGCGATAATAAAGGCTTGCGAAGCACTGCAGTCGAAATTACCAGCATGCCCGAATATCAACTTTGTTAAAAATTGGTTAATAGTTGATGGCTTATAGTCAACAGCCTGTTTTTTAAACACTAAACTATAAACATTAAACTACCAACCAAAGCACACCAGTAAAGAACTAACAAGATGAACAGAAGAAATTTTTTAAGAAATACAGGTTTTGTTGCTGCAGGCTCGTTATTTGTGCCGGCTTTTATGAAACCGCTCGAAGCCATGGCGCTTGATGAATTAAGCCTTTACAAAAATTTGGTAGTGGTGCAGTTATCGGGTGGTAACGACGGTTTAAACACCGTTATCCCTTTCGGTAATGATATTTATTACCAGAAAAGGAAAAGCATTGCCATTAAGCCCGAAGAGGTTATAAAGCTAAACGATATGCAGGGCCTAAACCCTAACATGGCTGCTTTACAGGAAATTCACGATCAGGGTTGGATGACCATTATTAACGATGTAGGCTACCCCAATCCCGACCGTTCACACTTTCGTTCAATGGATATCTGGCAAACCGGTAGCGATAGCAACCAGTTTCTATCAACCGGGTGGATTGGCCGTTATTTAGACAGCAATTGCCAAACCTGCAAATTTCCATACACCGCTATCGAAGTTGATGATTCACTTTCGCTGGCCATGAAAGGGCAAACTAAAAAAGGAATTGCCTTAAAAGATCCCGCAGCTTTATTCCGCAACACCAACGATCCGTTTTTTAAAGCCATGCTGCAAAACGACAAGGAGCATTTAGACGAAGATAATTTAGGTTATTTGTATAAAACTATGATTGAAACTTCATCTTCGGCCAGTTACATTCAGAATACTTCGAAAATTTACCAGTCTAAATCAATTTACCCAAACAGTGGTTTTGCAAATCAATTAAAAACGGTTTCTAAATTTATTTCTTCTGGATTGAAAACCAGGGTTTACTATGTTTCGCTGAGTGGCTTCGATACCCACGTAAACCAGATTGGGCAACAAGGTAACCTGCTTAAACAATATAGCGAAGGCATGGCCGCATTTTTAAAAGATTTAAAATCGAACAATAAGCTCGATGATACTTTGGTCATTACCTTTTCTGAATTTGGTCGCAGGGTTGAGCAGAATGCAAGCAATGGTACCGATCACGGAACGGCTAACAACATGTTCGTTTTCGGGGGGAAATTAAAAAAACAGGGTATTTTTAATGCTGCCCCAAATCTAAGTGATCTGGACACCGGTGACTTAAAATACCAGCTAGATTTCAGGCAGGTTTACGGAACCATTCTGGATAAATGGCTCGATGTAAACAATGCAGATATTCTGAACAAAAAGTTTAATACACTTGATTTTATCTAGATAGACAAATAGCTCTGGGCTTAAGCCCAGAGCTATTTGTTTATTTCCTTTTTAGCACATATACAGGCCGATTGGAATCTGTACTAACCTGCGCGGTATAAACACTAAACAATTCATAGCCGTAATTTTTGAGTTTATTCACTCCATCAATTGCCGAATTAAATTCCAGGCGTTTACCATCGTCGTCTTTAATACAGGCATCATTTAACTCCGAAACCTTTTGGCCATACTCCAGCTTAATCCATAATTTATCCGCAAAAGTACTTTTTACTGCCGAAACCTCAATATAATCGGCTTTAAGGTCTGTTAATCTGGTACCATTAACAGTTTGCGCCCGCGCAGCAGACAACGCAAAGCAAGCGACTGCAGCCGCTGAGATCAATAATTTTTTCATGTGGTGTTTCTTTTGTGTGTATCCCTAAATTACAAAAGAATACCTCAAAAAAAGCCTATATTAGTTTTAATTGTTAACGCTCATGATAAAAATCTTCCTCACTTTAGCTGTTCTACTTTCCTTTTTAACACCAGCTAGTTTTGCACAAACAAGTAAAAACAAAGTTTATGAAACCTTTATGTCAGCCGATTCTGTAGTTATCGTTAGTCATACTTTAACATATACTCCAGTCCTTAACGATGGTGATTATTCTCCCCGTTTAATTGAGAATGGAAAACTAAACGGAAAAATTATAAAGCAAAGGCTAAAACTTGGCAAAAAAGATATCGACGTATTAGCTAGCATTTTAATTATGCCACTAAAATTGGGAGAAACATTTGAAAGGGGTATGTGCTTTACGCCCCATCATGGTATCTTAATTTATAAACAAGATAAATGCTCCTTTTTTGATATCTGTTTTGACTGCAAACATTTCGTAACCTCTGATGATATTAAGCTTTCGGATAGCTTGAGAATGATCACCTGGCAAAAATTAAAAACATTTTTTAAAAGCCGCAAACTCGATTATCAGATTCCGATGATTTAGGGAAAAGAAGAATGATCCTGTAACAAATACTTCGAAAGTCAATCTTAAACTAAAAATACAATGAACTTTTTAGGCAATATTATCTGGATTATTTTTGGTGGTATATTTATTTTCTTCGAATACATTATCGGCGGACTGATCCTTTGCTTAACCATTGTAGGCATCCCTTTCGGGATTCAATGTTTTAAATTTGCCATTGTTGGCCTGGCTCCTTTTGGGGTTAAAATAACCGATACCTCATCCAATACCGGTTGCCTTTCTACCATCATGAACCTGATCTGGATTTTCTGCGGTGGTTTCTGGATTGCTTTAACTCACCTGTTCTTCGGCATTTTGCTGTGCATCACCATTGTGGGTATTCCGTTTGGCCGCCAACATTTTAAATTAATGAATTTAGCCTTTACCCCTTTCGGAAAGTCGATTTCATAAAAGCCTTATTACATTAAGATTGCCAGTCAAGCTGGCAATGACGGACTGAGCAAAGGGCAATTGCAAAAGAGTTTATTTGAACTCTGGCCTGTTCCATTGGCAAAAACGCTGTCCCTAGCCCCGATTGAATGGATGCCCACGATACTTCATCGGGGCAGGAAGAAAAGCGGGCCTGCTGAAACCGACCAGCACTGCAATTGCGCTCCATAAATTATTGAATCAACCCTATCAACCTCGAATGCTCAATCGCCTCTTTACTTTCGTTAAATAAGCAGGCGCTAACATTTTTATCCGCTACTTTTTTAAGCAAAGCCTTTGTTTCTGCTTCTTTTTCCGGGCGAATGTTACGAATATAAACCGCTTCGATATTTTGAGGATATTTTTCTACAATGGAGGTATAAATTTCAGGGTCTTGCTGCGAATTGTCGCCAAAAAACACAAATTTCTGGTTCGGAAAGGCATCCAAAATCCGCATTACCCGTAGCAACTTCCCTTCGTGACCTGTTTTACCCGTCTTGATTAAATCTTTCCATTTTTTTAATGTATTGAGTAGAAAAGCTCCATCCGGTAATTTGTTAAACCTGAAAGTTTCAAGTAAGTAATCGTACAGGTTCCACTCGCTGCTGCTCACATAAAAGAAAGGATTGGGTTGTACTGGGTCGGTATGCGAGAGGGCGAGCTGCTGGTAATGGCTGGCTGCATCAGGAAAGGTTTTTCGGGTATGTGGGTTTTTAATAAATAACTCCCGCAGCCTCCTGCCAATGGTAGCCGAATGCGAAACCATTACCGTATCGTCAACATCAGAAATAAAAGCATATTGGGTAAGGTGCGGCACATAAACCTTCCCTTCTCCGGCGTTCAAAACTTTTCCGGCTGCATCAACTGCTTCTACTTTTACGTAGTGCCATCCGGCCGGAATTTCACGCCCGGCCTTCCATTCGAACTTAAAGAAGCCATCGTGTTCGGTTTTGTTATAGATAGTCTGATCAAAAAACTGCAAACGTACATCCACAAAAGCATAGGGTTTCAAAATAAAGAGCTTCAAAAGATGTACAATATTAACCATGATATTATTGCTGTAAATCTGCCTGGTTTTAGCTTTTCGTTTAAAAACATGGCCATACACCACCAGGTTATGCGCGTGGCCATAACCATGATATACTTTTACACTTACCGTTTTATTCATCGCTATTAAAACAGAGTTTATTAAAAGTTGTTTGTGATTAAAAGCATCGGTCAACCCATGAAATTACTATTCATCATTAATCCAGGCTCTGGCAGTCACGATATAAACTTAAAGGAAGTAATTGCTGCGTATTTTAAAGATAAGGCAATAGAAACCGATCTTTTCGAATTGCCCAAAGATTGCTCTTTAGGCAAGATTAAGCAAAAGATATCCAGTTCAAACGCCGATCGTGTAATAGCCGTTGGGGGGGATGGAACGCTGAAACTGGTAGCTGAATGTTTATTGAATACAGCAACACCGATAGGCATTATTCCTGCAGGTTCGGCCAATGGCATGGCCAAAGAACTGGGTATCCCAACGGATGTAGAACTGGCACTGGCTATTGTAGCAGAAGGTCGTTTGCAGAAAATCCATGTGGTTAAGCTCAATGATGAAATCTGTATTCATTTATCCGATCTGGGTTTTAATGCCTATCTGGTTAAAAAATTCGATACCCTGCCGCAGCGTGGCATGTGGGGTTACGCCAAGGCTACCTGGCATGCCCTTTGGAACCACCGCAGGATGGATGTACAACTCAGGCTCAAAAACGAAACCATAACCTCTAAAGCGGCCATGGTAGCCATTGCCAATGCCACGATGTATGGAACGGGATTGAAGATAAACCCGGATGGTAAACTGGATGATGACCTTTTTGAAGTGGTTTTAGTTAAGGATTACTCTTATCTCGAAATCTTAAAAATATGGTTTACCAAACTACCCTTTAACCCAAAGAAAATTGAAGTTTTCCAAACTGCTGAAGTCAGAATTTCTTCTAAACACAGAGCCCATTTTCAGGTAGATGGCGAATATATTGGTCGCGTAAATAAAGTTGAGGCCAGCATCATACCAGCTGCCATTACGGTTATTCTGCCTAACGAAATAAAGAACGGTGAATCCTAATGGTGAAATACAACCTGAAAAATTCAGCAATAAAACAGATGCGGAACAGGATGTCGAACCAGCGCTCACTGAGGTTTAACATTTCGGGTAAAAAGGTAATGAAGCCAATAGAGAACACCCATACCACCAGGCGAAACGGAAACTGGATGTAATACGTGATAAAACCAAACTTCTTATTCAGGATTAAACCACCGGCAGAGATAAACAGCGAAACGAATAAGGGCAGCAATAATACCACTTTGGCTTGCGAAAGTACCTGATCGGGAATTTCGTTTAAGTGTGTTAAGATTTGCCAAAATTGTTTGGCCAGCAAAATGATACTGATGATATCCAATAAGGCAAAAAATCGGGTGGTGTTCTTCATTGTTGGCTAAATTAATCAATTTTGTTATCTTGGATTAGCCATTATTCAAATTCATTGCTCCATGTTCAGATTAATGTTAACGCTTTCGATGCTTCTTAGTACGGTTTTCGGTTATTTTATTAACCAGAAAACTACTTCTCCTGCACCCAACAAAACAGATTGCCCCCATAAAAAAGACCTTTTAACGGGCAAGGTAATTTATAGCAGCTATGATGAACCCGCTACAAATGAAGGAGGCCTGGCTAAACTTTATAGGGCAATGTCTGCTGTAAGATTAGATTCGATTCCAAGTGGTGCATCAACCCGGTTCATGGTATCTTTTTTAGTTGATGTAGATGGCAGTATTTCCAGAGAAAGGGTAGTAAAGGATCAGGTTGGTAAAGTTGGCAAGCAGATGTTAAAGATTGCTAAATCTTTTAAATGGACACCAGCAAAGTGCAAGGGTAAAAAAGTGGCCACAATAACCACGCTTTCCTCACAGATTTGCTTGCAATAAAAGATCTAGTTATTATTTACAGTATTTGGCCAGATAATCATCCGCGTTTTTGCTCCCCATGTATTTAACAAAAAGAAAGTCTTCACAGGCCCCTTGTTTATCGCCCTGCTTTATTTTTTTCAAACCCATTTTAATGCGGTCGTCCAGGTATTCATCGTCAATGCCTAACTGGTTTTTAATGGCCATGATCTGGATTTCCTGTCCCGGTTTGGCCTGATCAATGTTTTTATAGAAATTAATAACCGAATTGGTTAAACCTTCTTCAGCCTGATAGTTGCGAATGGCTTCCTGAATATCATCACTTGATTTTCCTTCACAATTGTAACCCGAAAGCTGGAATTTAACAGGTGCAATAATCGAAATGGTGGTATCGTAACCTGCCGGTACCTGCCACTTACCACTGCTTAACCGCACCAGGCGCAGGGCTTCTTCATCCAGATCAGACAAGATTCCTTTACTTATTTTAGAAAAATATACTTTTCCGTTTTCATCCAGTTTGAAACTCACATTTACCGTTCCCTGAATGCAGTTGTCTTTCGAAAATTGCGGGTAAATGGTGTTATCCCTGAGGAAATTGGTAAAACCGCTTTTACCCGATTTAAACTGCACCTGAGCCATGCCCAACGAACAGCAAAGAAACAAGCAAACGGTGAACAGGTATTTCATATTACTAATTTACTAAAAAAAGCTGAAAGGCTTATCTGTTTTGCCACCCCCATAATCGTCATGCTGACCTGGAGTGAAGCGGAAAGCTACGCAGTAAATTTATTTCAGCATCTTTCCGATAATAAAAAAAATCACTGCACTCGGTGCCTCTTCTCTGTGCTCTTGGTGGTTAAAAATTTTGCCACGGAAGCTCATAAACACGGAAGATATGAGACCCTGAAATAAATTCAGGGTGACGACAAAAGAGGGAAAAGCCCTCTGTGTGCTCTGTGCCCCCTCAGTGCGCTCGGTGGTTAAAAATAGGCGACAGAAAAGAATGTTTTTTTTTGCCACGGAAGCACAGAAAACACAGAAATTAAGAGCCCCTGAAATAAGTTCAGGGTGACGATAAAAGAGGGAAAAAACCTCTGTGTGCTCTGTGTCTCCCTCGGTGTGTTCGGTGGTTAAAAATAGGCGACAGAAAGGAATGTTTTTTTTTGCCACGGAAGCACAGAAACACGGAAAAGTTACGGCTAAACTTTGCATCCTTGGCGAGTTGCTTCTTTATCTTTACGGTTAAATAAAAGTAGATCTCAAAATAAGCTCCGGATCAGGACAGTTGGCCAAATACTTTTCCCTTTCACTAAACTTACATACCCCTGGGTAATCGCCTTTTAAGCCCTGCATATCTTCAATCAACTGAAAATGAAGATGTGGTGGCCAGCAGCCGTTTTCATCTTTATTACCGAGTGCGGCAAATTTGGTTCCTGCTTTAATCAACATTCCCTCTTCCAGGTTATTTAACGAAGCTAAACTCAGGTGGCCGTAAAGCGCATTGAATTTACACCCTGCAATATCATAAGCTAAAATAATGGTCGCGCCGTAATCGCCATAGTTATCGTTATTGGCGAAGCTCTGAACGGCTGCATCGTAGAAATTGTAAACTGGCGTTCCGGCCGGAGCCCAAATATCTACCCCTAAATGCAGTCTACGGGGTTCTTCACCGGTATCAAAATGTGCACTGCGCGAATATATGGTGCGGTGCTCGTTGTAGCCACCAATGCCGTACTTTGCATGGTTTAACGCAAGTTTTTCTTCAACCCAGCCCGAGAACCGATTAATATTATCCAGAATGTCGTTACTGAGTTCGGTATTGGCAGCAGTAAAATCAAGGGCTAAAAGCTGATCATGTTCCGGATCGAAATCCACGACCTTGTGGATCAAATTACGGTTGGCTGCAATTACCTGTCCGAGCATACGCATGGAGAAAGTTTATTTAAAAATATAAACGTAATTGTAAATGTAGTGCGATAGTGCACCACCAATTACAAATAAATGCCAAAGCTCATGACTGTGCATCCACCGGGATAACGGTTTATCTTTTGCATAATAATAGGTGCCGCCTATGTAAAAAATACCGCCTAAAAGCAACCAGCCTACAGCACCAATGGGTAGCGTGCCCAACATTTTTTGCATCAAAGGCACAATTAAACAGCCCATTAAAATATAAATAGACAGTGAAATAGCGGTACTTTTTAACCGGTTAAAGATTTTAAGCAGACAGCCAACAATGGCAATAATCCATACAATCGCAAATAAGCTCCAGCTTAGCCAGTCATCAAAAACAAGCAGCGCCGTAGGACTGTAAGAACCTGCAATCATGAGGTAAATGCAGCAATGATCAAACTTTTGCCAAAACCTTACCCCATATTCTGTAGCCGGGTAGCCATGGTACATGGCACTTACCCCGAAAAGAATAAAAGTACCAATACTGTAAATCCAGGCAGCGGTGTATTCAATTGGGGTATGGCATTTTTGAAGCAAAAAATATCCGGCCGGAATTGCAATCAAAGCCGGTATAAAGTGTGTGAAGAAATTAACGGGTTCCCTTAGCTTCCTCACAAAAAATTATTCGCTGTCTTCGTCCTTTTGTCTCGGCTCTTTGGCAATCTTATCAAAAAGATGATCCATCCGTTCTACGTATTCGTTGGTATCATCTACGAAGAAAGTCAGTTCGGGCACAACCCTTACCTGGTGGCGAATTCTGCTTCCCAATTTATATCTGATCTCTCCGGCATGTGCATTCACAGTGTTGATTGAAAGCGTGGTATTATTGGTATTGAAAAAGCTCAGGTAAACTTTAGCCACTGCCAAATCCGGCGAGACCCTTACACGTGTAATGGTTACTAATGTATTGGGCAAAAATGAAGCTCCTTCGCGCTGAAAAACCTGTGCTAACTCCTCTTGTAATACTCCTGCAAATTTCTGCTGACGTTTACTTTCCATATTCTATTTATCTATCGTTATTACACTCTGCTACCAAACCTTACAGGTTTTAAAAACCTGTAAGGTTTAATATTTGCGCACCGTAATGACGGAATTTATCTAATAAAGCAAATTGCTATCATACGGATACCTCGCCACATGTGCAGCTTTAACCTTATCGTACAATAACGTTTTAAATTCTTCTATATTCTCTTTTTGTGTGGCCGAAATAAATAGTACCGGCACTTTGCCATGACTCATCCAGCTGTTTTTAAAATCCTCCAACGTCAGTTTACCATCTTCATCACCTTGCTCCACTTCTGGCGAAACATAGGCATCAATTTTATTAAAAACCAGAATCATGTCTTTATCAATTGCGCCAATATCTTTTAAGGTTTCGTTAACGGTATTGATCTGATCTTCGAAATTTGGATGCGAAACATCAACCACGTGAACCAGCAAATCGGCTTCCCTAACTTCATCAAGGGTAGATTTAAAACATTCTACCAAATGGTGAGGAAGTTTACGGATAAACCCAACCGTATCAGATAACAGAAAAGGCAGGTTCTCGATCACAACTTTACGAACAGTAGTATCTAAAGTAGCGAAGAGCTTATTCTCTGCAAATACTTCCGATTTCGAGAGCATGTTCATGATGGTAGACTTACCTACGTTGGTATAACCTACCAGCGCCACCCTAATCAGCTGACCACGGTTTTTGCGTTGCGTTTCGTTCTGCCTGTCTATATTCCTCAGACGTTCTTTTAATAAAGAGATTTTATTTAAAATGATCCTTCTGTCACTCTCAATCTGGGTTTCACCCGGGCCACGCATCCCGATACCGCCTTTCTGGCGTTCTAAGTGCGTCCACATACCGGTTAAGCGAGGCAAAACGTATTGTAACTGTGCTAGCTCTACCTGGGTTTTGGCCTGGGCAGTTTGGGCCCTATTGGCGAAAATATCGAGAATTAAATTGCTCCGGTCTAACACCTTAACACCTAATTCGCGGTCTATATTGCGCAGTTGCGATGGCGACAATTCATCATCGAAAACTACGGTATCAATTTCTTCTGATTTAACGTACGCTTTAATTTCTTCGAGCTTACCCGTGCCCACAAAAGTGGCTCGTTCGGGCTTGAGCATTTTTTGCGTAAAAACCTTCTCTACCTTCCCTCCGGCTGTATCTACCAAAAAGGCCAGCTCGTCTAAATATTCTTTGGTTTGGGCTTCCTTCTCGCCGGGAGTTACTACTCCAACTAAAATTGCCCGTTCCTGCACAATGGCAGTATCATAAAATTTTTGTCTTCCCATGTAATTGATGCAAAGATACAAAATTTGTGTCCGTAAAACTTCCGAAGTTTCTAAGGCACAACGCACCAGTAAACTTCGGAAGTTAGCGCAGACTAAATCTGCGCCACAAATTCCTTAATAGCAGCCCCCGGATTATCGGTTTTCATAAAGTTCTCGCCGATTAAAAAGCCGTTAAAACCAGCGGTTTTTAATTCTCTAATGGTTTGCGGATTACTGATTGCACTTTCCGAAATTTTCAAAAACTCATCCGGGATTTTATTCACCAAATCAAACGAGGTTTGGATGTCAACAGTAAAATCGGCCAGGTTGCGGTTGTTTACCCCAATGGCATCTAAATTAGGCGAAATGCTTCTTTCCAATTCTTCGAGGTTATGTACTTCTAGAAGCACATTTAAACCCAGATTATGGGCAAATTTGCCAAAATCATTAATCTGTTGCGGAGTTAAGATCGACGCGATTAACAAGATAATATCAGCTCCCCAGGCTTTCGCTTCCAGAATCTGGTATTCATCAATCATGAAATCCTTTCTTAAAATCGGGATATCGTTTGCTGCACGTGCGGCCAAAAGGTCTTCTTTTTTACCACCGAAAAAATCAACATCGGTTAGTACCGAAATTGCCGATGCACCGGCGTTGTTATACCCTTGCGTTACTTCGGCTACATCAGCTACGCCGTTAATCAATCCTTTTGAGGGCGAACGACGCTTAAACTCGGCAATAATACCTGTACGGTCTGCTGCCAGTAAAAAATCTTTAAAAGAATGTGGCGTTCTTTTAAAATGCACCGCATTTTCTAAATCCTGAACAGAAACCAGTGCTTTTGCAGCCGCAACTTCTTCTTTTTTACGTAGTACGATTTTATCTAAAATATTCATTCTATCCTATTATATATCAATTGAAAGGCCATCGCATTAAGATTGCTTCGTACCTCGCAATGACGGATTTCTCTTAATTTGTTAACCAATTCTCCATCATCTGCTTGCCAAACTCGGTAAGCACACTCTCAGGGTGAAACTGTACACCACGCACATCAAGCGTTTCGTGCCTTAGCGCCATAATCTCGTTCTTATGGTCGCGGGCTGTAATTTTTAAGCACGATGGAAAATTATCTTTGCTAACCACCCAGCTATGGTAACGGCCAACATTGATTGTTTGCGGGCATTCCCAGAATAAAGGCTCATCGCCATCTACAACGGTTACGGGTGTAGCAATGCCATGCATTGGCCTACCTAAATTGTACAAGGTTCCGCCAAATGCTTCGGCAATAGCCTGCTGACCTAAACATACACCAAAAATACTTTTGGTTGGCGCATAGGTTTTAATCACATCCAGTAATAAACCTGCTTCTTCAGGGATACCCGGACCTGGAGAAAGCAATATCTTATCGTACTTTTCTACATCGGCCAACTCAAACTTATCATTTCTCCAAACTTCGGCCTCAAAGCCAACTTCGTTAATTAAATGCACTAAGTTATAGGTAAAACTATCGTAGTTATCGATCACCAAAACGGTTTTCTTATTTATATTTTCCATTGTATTAACGTCTTTATTTACATCTTCCACCTCACATCCTCCATTTCACATTTTTACTATATTCCTTCTGCCATTTGTACCGCTTTACGCAGCGCGGCAATTTTATTGTTTACTTCCTGCATCTCTGTCTCGGGTACCGAATCGGCCACTATACCCGCTCCTGCACGATAATGCAGTTCGTTATTTTTGCTCATAAAAGTCCTGATCATGATGGCGTGGTTAAAATCTTCGTTAAAACCCATAAAACCAATGGCTCCAGCGTAGAAATTCCGGCCTAGTTTTTCGTTTTCATCAATCAGCTGCATGGCTTTATATTTCGGTGCGCCACTTAAAGTACCCGCCGGATAAGTATCAGCAACCACCTTAAAAGCACTTACGTTTTCTTGTAAATGACCGCTAACTTTACTTACCAAATGGATCAGGTGTGAGTAGTATTGCACTTCTTTAAACGATTTTACCTCTACCCGGTTACAATGCCTGCTCAAATCGTTCCGCGCCAAATCAACCAGCATTACGTGCTCGGCACTTTCTTTCGGGTCTTGCTCTAACTTTCTGGCTTGTTCTGCATCTTCGATATCGTTTCCGCTCCGTTTAAAGGTTCCGGCAATTGGGAAAATATTAGCCGAATTGTTTTTGATTGTAATCTGTGCTTCGGGCGATGAACCAAAGAGCTTGAAATTACCGTAATCGAAATAAAACAGATATGGTGAAGGGTTTATCGAGCGCAGGCAACGGTAAACATTAAATTCATCGCCCGAAAAAGCTTGTTTAAAGGCACGTGAAGGTACAATCTGAAAAACATCGCCGCGATAAATGTGCTTTTGCAGTTTTTCTACCAGATCCATAAAACCCTGATCAGTTAAATTGGAAGATTCTTTACCCCTGGTCTGAAATTTATATTCCGGATAGTTTTTATTCTGGATCAGGTATTCCATTTTCTCCAAACCACCTTCTTCTTCGCCTTCGAAAGTATTTTTGAAAAGGGTAATTTCATTTTTAAAGTGATCGATGGCAATGATATACCGGTACAGGTGATACTGCATTTCAGGGATCTCCTCGCCTTCGGGGGTCTCCGAAGTAAACTTAATATCTTCAAAATGCTGCACGGCATTCCAGGTAAAATAGCCAAACAGGCCACTCGATATAAACTTAATTTCAGGCAGTTCGGTTTCCTTAAACTTATCCTTAAAATCAGCAATTTCAGCTATCAGGTTCTTGCTTTCGGTAATTTCAACGGCTCCATCCGGGAAATAAGTTTCCAGTCGCGAGCCTTTTAAAATGATACCTGCCACCGGATCGGCGCAAACAAAACTCATTGAGTTTTCCCGGCTGTGGTAATCCGAACTTTCCAATAAAATGCTGTTCGGGTAAACATCGCGCAAGCGCAGGTAAATGCTTACCGGCGTGGTGGTATCGGCAAGTAGTTTTTTGTAAGTTGTATTTATTTTATACATGATTTTACTATGTTGTCATTGCTTCGTGCATCGCAACAACGGTTAAATTATTTTTTTTAACAATAAAAAGCCCGGCGTGTGGTTCTACGCCGGGCTTTAATGGTTCTTTAATAAGGTTTAGGTTGATAAACTATATTTTTTTCATACGCAGCCAGCGCAATCCGTTTTCGAATTACTTTGCCAAAGCCAGGTATGTATATTGTTGATCATGAGCCACAAAAATATAAAGAATTTTGAAAAAGCGAAATATTTATGAAAATAATTGAGCAAACGGTTAATTATTTTGAGAGAATGATACTTCATAAGCCTAGTCATTTTAACCGCAAAGGGCGCTAAGGGAGGCGCAAAGTAAGCAAAGCTATCCTTGCCGTCATTCTGGCGCATGCCAGAATCTCTTTTTTTAACCACAAAGCACACAGAGAAAACCACTGAGTACACTGAGCAATATTTATAATATTCCGTGTTTTCCGTGCATCCATGGCTGAAAAGGTTAGTTTTTAACCGCAAATCACACGAAGAAAGAGCAGGCCGTACAAAAAATCCCACCCTCTAAAGGGCAGGATTTAAATTTATCAGGATACCACAAGGGTAATCAACCAAATGAATTAAGAAACGCCAAAAAACGATCTTCCCGGAACTTCTTTAATCATCAATGTAATGGCTACAATAATCAGGATCAGCGCTAAACTGAAGAAAACTGCAATGGTGCGGTGTTTGGCAACAGCATCAGCCACTTTTTTCGATTTCGCATTACCCACAGTAATTAAAATGATGGCGATAATCATCATAGAAGTGTGCTCTGCCTTAAAATAACGACCAATGGCATCACTCATTGGCAATTTGGTAAGCGGACTTAAAAAGTACAATACCAAGCCAATCAACAATTGAATGTGTGCACTAATCAGGGTAAATACATTTAGCTTGCGGTTACCTTCTGTGTATGTTTTATTCCCAAACCAGCCCGATAATGCGTTTATTACCGCGATAACCAATAAAATTAATACGATGTAGCGCCATCCGGAGTGCGCAGATTTTAAGATATTGTACATTTTTCTAAAATATGTTTAATCAAAAGTAGGCAATAATTGTAAAAAATAGGATATTCTGTAAAATGAACGCTTATTTATATTAGTTTTAAACAAATTAAAATCTAAACTTATTATGAAGAAAATTTTACTCGCCCTTGGGCTGGTATTTTCTGCTACATTTCTGTTTGCACAGCAAACCTCCTTCCCTGTTAACGGCTCTTTTGATACCAGACCTGGAATGTTTGCCTTTACCAATGCAACTATAGTAGTAAATGCCAACCAAACCTTAACAAATGCTACCCTTTTAATTAAAGGACAAACCATTCAGGCTGTTGGAGCCGGCTTAGCTGTGCCCAAAGGTTATGTGGTGATCGATTTAAAAGGAAAATTTATTTATCCATCGCTGGTTGATGCTTTTACCAGTTATGGCATCAGCGAAACACCTGCTGCACAACGTGGCTTTGGTGCACAGCGCCAATCTATTTTTGTTTCCACTAAAAAAGGTGCCTACGGCTGGAACGAAGCCATCAGACCGGAAACTTATGTAAAAAGCATTTTCTCTACCGACAGTAAAAAAGCAGATGAACTGCGCAAAGTTGGTTTCGGGAGTGTAAATGTGATTAACCGCGATGGTATTGCCCGTGGCGTTTCTGCAGCGGTAACCTTAAATGAAGGGGCCGATAACAGTGTGATTCTGAAAGACCAGACCGCAGCCAATTACTCCTTCAATAAAGGCACTTCATCAAATGATTATCCAACGTCTTTAATGGGATCGATTGCTTTATTGCGCCAAACATATTACGATGCCCAGTGGTATGGTAAACAGAAAGATGAGTACAACATTTCTTTGGATGAATTTGGCAAACAGCAAACTATCCCACAAATTTTTGAGGTAGATGGCTGGCAGAATATCCTTCGTGCCCACAAAATAGGCAAGGAGTTTGGTAAGCAGTATATCATCAAATCAACAGGCGATGAATATCAACGGATTAACGAGGTTAAAGCTACAGGTGCAAGCTTAATTATCCCTTTAACTTTCCCCAAAGCTTATGATGTAGAAGACCCGGCCGAAGCCAGAAACGTGAGTTTATCACAAATGAAAGGCTGGGAACTCGCTCCTACCAATCCGGCCGCACTGGAAAAAGCAGGAATTAAATTTGCCTTAACAGCATTTGGTTTAGAAAACAGTCGCGATTTTTGGGCGAATATCCGCACCGCGATCGAAAACGGCTTAACTGAAAAACAAGCCTTGCAATCGGTAACCGAAATACCTGCTTCGCTTTTGGGCATCAGCGATAAAGTAGGCTCGCTCGAAAAAGGAAAAGTGGCTAACTTTTTAATCTCATCCGATAATCTGTTTAAAAACACCAATATCATTTTCGAAAACTGGGTACAGGGTAAACGTTTCATCGTAAACAAAATGGATGTGAGCGATGTACGCGGAACTTACAACCTCAATGTTGACGGCGTGGGTGCATTAACCCTTAAAATTACCGGCACAGGCGGTGGTTCGGCTGCAGCAATTGAAAGAACAGGTGCTGATAGCGTAAAAACTACTGCAACCTTTACCAGAAATGGCGATTGGGTAAGCATTAATTTTAATTCAAAGAAAAACCCTAAAGGCGATGTTCGTTTAAGCGGTTATATTACCTCAGCCAATCCCATTACTTTAAAAGGCGAATCGGCCCTGGCTGATGGTACCAGCGGAAAATTTACCGCAACCTATAAAGAAGCTGTAAAAGAAACGCCTAAAAAAGACGAACCTAAACCAGTATTAGCCCTTGGCCCGGTTATATACCCTTTTACGGCTTTTGGGGCTACCGAACCAGCTAAGCAAGAAACGGTGTTGATTAAAAACGGTACCATCTGGACGAATGAAAAAGAAGGCGTACTCCAAAATGCCGATATCCTTTTAGAAAACGGCAAGATTAAAGCGGTTGGCAAAAACCTTTCGGCAGGCAATGCAAAAGTAATTGATGCCACAGGCAAACACATTACTGCCGGTATTATTGATGAGCACTCGCACATTGCAGGTGCAGGTGGTATTAACGAAGGTGCCCAATCGGTTTCGGCCGAAGTACGTATTGCCGATATCATTAACTCAGAAGATGTAAATATTTACCGTCAGCTGGCCGGTGGGGTAACCACTTCGCACATTCTCCATGGTTCGGCCAATCCGGTGGGTGGTCAATCGCAATTGATTAAACTGCGCTGGGGTAAATCGCCTGAGGAATTAAAATTTGCAGGTGCTGATGGTTTTATCAAATTCGCATTGGGCGAAAACGTAAAGCAAAGTAATTTTGGTACCGGTGCGCGTTTCCCGGTTACCCGTATGGGCGTTGAGCAAACTTTTGTGGATGAATTTACCCGCGCAAAAGAATATGCTAAAGCCCTTTCGGTGAAAGGCAATAGCGTACGCCGAGATTTGGAATTGGATGCCATTGTAGAAATTTTAAACAACAAGCGTTTCATCACCTGCCACTCTTATGTACAGAGTGAAATTAACATGCTCATTCACGTTGCCGATAGTTTAGGCTTTAAAATCAACACTTTTACCCACATTTTAGAAGGCTATAAAGTGGCCGATAAAATGAAGGCGCATGGTATTGCGGGTTCTACCTTCTCTGACTGGTGGGCTTATAAAAACGAGGTTGCAGAAGCCATTCCCTACAACGGCAAAATTATGCACAATGTAGGCGTTACCACAGCCTTTAACTCAGATGATGCTGAAATGGCCCGCCACTTAAACCAGGAAGCTGGCAAATCGGTGTTGTACGGTAATGTGCCAGAAGAGGATGCTTTAAAATTTGTAACCTTAAACCCTGCCCGAATGCTTCACATTGATGATAAAGTAGGCAGTTTAAAAGCAGGTAAGGATGCCGATGTGGTGATCTGGACAGCCAATCCGCTTTCTATCTACGCCAAAGCAGAAAAAACCTTTGTTGATGGAATTGCGTACTGGGACATTGATAAAGATGCACAGGTGATTAAAGCTATGCAGACGGAAAAGGCCCGTTTAATCCAGAAAATGTTAGAAAGCAAAAGTAAAGGTGGCCGTACACAGCGCCCAATGGGTGATGCTCCAAGCCTTTACAATTGCGAAACCTTAGAAAATTATTCAGCAGAATTAACCGAGAAAGAACATGCACACTAAACAATATTTATTCAGCCTGGCTTTATCGGCAACAAGCCTGATGTGTTTTGCCCAGGCCAACATTTCGCCGGCAAAAAAACAAAGCAAAACCATTGCCATTACCGGTGCAACTGTACACGTGGGCAACGGTACCGTAATCGAAAACGGAACCATCCTTTTTGGCAACGGCAAAATTATTTCGGTTACCGCGAACGGACAGGTGCCGCAAGATGATGTAATGCGGATTGTAGCCACAGGTAAACACATTTATCCGGGCTTTATCGCAGCCACCACCAATTTAGGTTTAACAGAAATTGAAGCAGTAAAAGCAACTTTAGATTTTCAGGAAATTGGCGATTACAATTCGCATATCCGCTCAATCGTAGCCTACAATACCGACTCGAAAGTACCCGCTACCTTGCGCAGCAACGGCGTATTAATGGCGCAGCCAACCCCGCAAGGTGGTACGGTTTCGGGCAGTTCATCGGTAGTGCAACTCGATGCCTGGAACTGGGAAGATGCCGCATTAAAAACCGACGATGCCATGCACGTGACCTGGCCGGTTACGCCACGCTTTAGGGGTGGCTTTGGTGGTTTCGGCCGTCCGCAGCAATCTCCCGAAGCGTTAACAGAAAGAACACAGGCGGCTATTGCGCAGTTAACTTCTTTCTTCGCAGAAGCAAAGGCTTATTCCGAAATGGGCAAACCCGAAGTCATTAACACGCGTTTCGAAGCCATGAAAAGGGTATTTAGAGGCGACGAAAAGTTATTTATCGCAGCCGATAGTCAGAAGGATATTGTAGCCGCAGTTAACTTTGCCAAAAAATTCGGCATTAGCCCGGTGATTACCGGCGCGGATGAAGCTTACCTGGTTATCGACTTTTTAAAAGAGAACAACATTACCTTGATTGTTAAGCAGCCACATGCCCTGCCCAACAATAATGATGATGATGTGAACATGCCATACAAAAATGCAGCAGTTTTGGCCAATGCAGGCTTAAATGTGGTATTGAGTATTGATGGTTACTGGCAACAACGCAACCTCCCTTTTATGGCGGGCACGGTAACTGCCTGGGGATTGGATAAAGAAAAAGCCTTATCTACCATCACCTTAAATGCGGCAAAAGCCATGGGTGTTGATAAAACCACAGGCAGTATCGAAACCGGTAAAGATGCTACTTTCTTTATTTCTGCCGGCGATGCATTGGATATGCGCACCAACAAAGTAGAACAGGCCTTTATTCAGGGGCGCGATATTAATCTAGATAATCTTCATAAACAGCTGGATAAGAAGTTTAGCGATAAGTATACTGCAGAGAAGAAATAGTTATTGAGGGTTAACCCGGTTAATTGTTTGAACTGGTTAACTGTTTTATAGCCTAGAGTACAACGGCCGATATTCATTTATCGGCCGTTTTTTATTACATCAGTTTATGTATCCTCCTCGTTTGTAACCAGGATGAATGAAATATGCATTTGTACTGCATGCAATGTAATGACAATATTCGCCTATCCTCGTTATTCCGAAGGAATCACTTTGTGACAAACGAAGACAATCGTAACATTAGCTTAACAAAAACCGCTTAAACTATTTACCTCATACACTTTATCTTAACAATCAGCCAAAAAGCTAACCATTCCTAAACCATTTCATAATGTAGAATCCAAACCGGCTTAATACTGTAGTAACATCTTTGTCATCATAAAAATCAGAAACTAATCATGATGAAACCTGCCTGGGTAAGCGCTGAACAAAACAACACGCCCAGGCAAGCTTCATAACAGCTAAAAAAATCAAAAAATGATGAAAAACTTACTTATTGCAGTGTTGTTACTGCTATGCTGCACTTATAATGCAGCGCTGGCGCAAACTACACAGGCATCAATTTCGGGTGTTATTACCGATCAGCAAAAGAAACCTATTCCAGGTGTTTCAATCCAGATCAGAAACAACTCAACCGGTTTCACCACTAAAACCTCAACCAATGCACAGGGCGAGTACACCTTTAAAGAACTTCCTTTAGGTGGCCCATATTCGGTTAAAGCCATATATGTAGGCTTTGGCGAACAAACCAGAAGTGGTTATATGCTAAACCTTGGCGATGTGGTAAGGGTAGCCATTACCATGCAGGAAGCTTCGCAGGATTTAGAAGCCGTGCAGGTTGTTGCTTCAGGACTTAGAAATAAAGTTCAGAACTTCGGTGCTTCCACCGAGATTTCGGCCAAAACGATGAATCAATTACCGGTTAATGGCCGTAACTTCTCCAACTTAATGGATTTATCGCCATTAAGTCGTGGTGGTGGTATTGCCGGCCAGCTTGGATCATCTACTAACTACACGATTGATGGGATGAATGCTAAAAACCCAACCTCGGCAGGAAGCACGACCAGCCGTAGTGGTGCGCCATACTCGATCTCTATCGAAGCGGTACGTGAGTTTAAGGTAGTAACCAACCAATACGATGTTACCTTAGGCCGTGCAGGTGGTGGTACTGTAACTGCGGTTACCAAATCAGGTACCAATACCGTAAGTGGTAGTGCTTTTGTATATGGCCGTGCTGATTGGTTAGCCAGCCGTTACGATATCAGAGGGGTTAAACGCGACAATGATTTTTCTACCTATCAATATGGTTTTACCTTAGGTGGACCAATCATTAAAGATAAGCTACACTATTTTGTGGGCTTGGATCATCAGAAAGATTCGCGTCCATTAATTATTGCCGACGTAAACGGTCCTGCCGATGAAGCAAGATTCAGGATTACCAACGCTACTTTAGAGGAGTTTGCAGGTTATGCCCGCAATAAATATGGCGTAGCCAATACCCCACAATACGGCTCATTCCCTAAAAAACGTGGTTCGGATGCTGCATTTGCCCGTTTAGACTGGCAGATCGACGAAAAGAATTTATTAACTGTTCGTGATAACTATACCAATGATAGAAACCCGCTGGGTTTAGCTGATAATACCGCCATTAACTTTTACGAAAGTTATGGTAATGATAAAAACGTTGATAACAGTTTATTAGCCACCTTACGTTCAACCATTAGCAGCAAGGTTACCAACGAATTAAAAGTACAACACTTATACACCTTCCAGGCCAGTACGCAAAATGACGAATTAACAGGAGCTATCCCACGAGCTATTGTAGGCAATGTTCGCTCAACGCTTTCTGATGGTACCACAGGAAATACCAGTATCCAAATTGGCGGGCATCGTTTCGGTCAGGAAGGTTTTACCAACAATGTATTGCAATTAGTAGATAACTTTTACTATAACACTGATAAAATAAAGTACACCTTTGGTGTTGATTTGCAATATACCAATGCAAAATCGCTTTATGGTAGCGAAGTAAACGGAAGGTTCGAATATACGAACTCAACTACCGCTACATCGTTACAGAACTTCAATAACCTTATCGCCAACAGGTTTTACAGAGAAGTACCTTTAGTTGCAGACCCTACAGTAAAAGCAGGCATCTGGAATACCGCTATATACGGACAAATGCAAACCAAACTGGCCAAAGGTTTAGAATTTATAGGAGGCTTGCGTGTCGATTACAGTGCTTACCCAAAATCGCCACTTAACCAACAGTTATTTGATGCCATTGGCGTAAGAACCGATCATAAATTAAAGCAGTTTTTAGTTCAGCCAAGGATCCAGTTTAACTGGGATGTTAATGAAAACAGAACCGATTTTGTACGCTTTGGAGCTGGGATCTTCGGATCGGACATTAATAACTACATGACCATTAACAACTTGACTTTTGACGGTAAACACTTTGCTACTGTTGATGTTTTTGGTGCTGATGTTCCAACGCCAAACTTTATCGGTTACAGAAATGGAACCGTTTCAACTCCTACCTTACCAGCTTTACAGGTACCAACCATTAACACCTATGCCTCTGATGCAAAAGTACCGGTGGTTTATAAGGCTAACTTATCATATAATCGATTAATTACCGACAAACTAAAGGTTGGTATTACAGGTTATGCCACATTGGGCCGTAACAACTATATGTATGTAGATAGAAATATGGTAGCCAATCCTTTCTTTACCCTGCCAAATGAGGGCAATAGAGGAGTATTTGTACCAACAATGCCTGATAATGGCTCGCCAGATTGGAAAACCGGTCGCCTAAGCAACAGTTTTGGCCGCGTTTTAGAATTAAACAGCAAAGGTAAAGTAAACCAGTTTGCCGTTGTTTTAGATGCAACCTGGAATTATTTCAGAGATGGAGAAATTTCGGCCAGTTATACCTGGAACGATACCAAAGACAATACTTCATACAATGGAAACGTGGCTAATACCGCTACATTATCATTACCTGTAAAAGACGATCCCAGAGATTTAACTAAAATGTCGTATTCAGATGGTCAGTTCCGCAACAAGGTCGTAATTTATGGTACGCTTCCAAGTTTTTATGGGGTAACCATTGCAGTTCGTTATTCGGGTATTGGTGGTACGCGTTACAGCTTATTATCTGGTGCCAACAACAATGGCGATTTCGTAGCTACAAACGATTTAGCTTTTGTTTTTGACAGAAACAATCCTAATGTACCTGCCAATGTGCGCAACGGCTTACAAGCTTTACTAGATAACCCTGATGCAAGCCAAAGTTTGAAAGATTATATCAACAAATATTCTGGTCAGATTGCAGAACGAAATGGTGGCATAAATGGTTTCTACGGTGTTGTGGATTTAAGAATCTCTAAAAAAATAAAGATTTATAAAACCCATGCAATAGAAGTTTCGGGCGACATTTTTAATTTAGGCAACTTAATTAAGAAAAAATGGGGTGTAAACGAAACACTGGGTAACCAGGCCTTATATGCCTTAAATGGTACCGCAAGAGTTGCAGCTACACCAACAACTCCTGAGATTCCTGCCGTTCCGAATTACGACTCAGCGACAAAATCGTTCAATTACCGTGTAAACAACTCTGGTATTGTTACGCCGTCGGGTAATCCTTGGCAGATACAAATCGGTTTACGTTACGGTTTCTAAACTACATTTAGCTAAGTTTCTTAGCTTAAAGTCATAAAAAAGGGGAATGGATTTTTATCCGTTCCCTTTTTTTATGTTTGTATATAAAACAACAAAACTTTCATGGGATTATTACTCAACTACCTGAAAAGTCACAAATGGATTGTGGCCTTAGCATTACTGCTTGCAGGTTTAAATATTGGCTTTTCTTTAATGGATCCGCTCATTACCGGAAAGATTTTAGATCGCTTCATTAACAAAAAAGACTCGTTAACCTATGCCGAATACCTTTGGGGTTCGGTAGGCTTAATTGGCCTTGCTATTGGCGCGGCAATGGTATCGCGTATTGCCAAAAACTTTCAGGATTATTTTACCAGCGTTATTGTACAAAAGGTTGGTGCAAAAATGTATGCTGATGGTTTGCAGCACTCGTTAAAGTTACCTTACCAGGTTTTCGAAGATCAGCGCAGTGGCGAAACTTTGGGTATTTTACAAAAAGTACGTTTAGATTCGGAGAAGTTTATTACGGCTTTTATCAGTATCCTTTTTGTAAGCTTAATCGGTATGGTATTCGTAATTGTGTATTCGTTTACCGTGAGCTACAAAGTTACCCTCGTTTATTTTTCGGCTATCCCGATTATCAGTTTTGTAAGCTGGTTTTTAAGCCGTAAAATCAAAACCATCCAGCGTGCTATTGTTGGCGAAACCACTGCTTTGGCCGGCTCTACTACCGAATCGTTAAGAAACATCGAACTGGTTAAAAGTTTAGGCCTTGCTGATCAGGAAATTGAGCGTTTAAACAAAACCACCTATAAGATTTTAGGTCTTGAGCTTAAAAAAGTAAAGTACGTGCGCAGCATGAGTTTTGTTCAGGGCACAACCGTAAACCTTGTACGCAGTACCATGGTGCTGGTTTTGTTATTGCTTATTTTCGACAACACCATTTCTGCCGGACAATACTTAACCTTTCTATTTTATTCTTTCTTTCTATTTGGGCCACTACAAGAGTTAGGTAATGTAATTTTGGCCTGGCGTGAAGCTGAGGTTTCGCTGGGTAACTTTAAAAAGATCTTAAGCACACCGATTGATAAGAAGCCGGAGAACCCGACATCAATTCAAAAAATTAAAGATTTAACCTTTAACGAAGTTGGCTTTAAGCATCAAACCGCTAACCGCAATGCACTTGAAAATATATCTTTCCGCACGCATAACGGACAAACCATTGCTTTTGTTGGTCCATCGGGCTCTGGTAAAACAACTTTAGTAAAACTATTGGTTGGCTTGTATCCACCAAAAGAGGGAGAGATTTTATACAATGGCATTACGAGCAATAAAATTGATTTGGATGCCTTGCGCGAAAAGATTGGTTTTGTAACGCAAGATACACAACTGTTTTCGGGTACCATAAGAGAAAACCTGTTATTTGTAAACCCTACCGCAACTGATGAGGAATGTTATAAGGTATTAAATCAGGCCGCGTGCCAAACCTTACTGGCACGTGCCGATAAAGGTTTAGATTCGTTAATTGGCGAAGGCGGTGTAAAGGTTTCGGGTGGCGAGAAACAGCGTTTATCTATTGCACGGGCATTATTACGTCAACCTGATATCCTCGTGTTTGATGAGGCGACTTCATCTTTGGATTCGATTACCGAAGAAGAAATTACCAAAACCATCCGTTCCGTTTCCGATTTAACCGATCACATTACCATTTTAATTGCGCACCGTTTATCGACCATTAAACATGCCGACCGGATTTATGTGTTAGAAAAAGGCCACATCATTGAGCAAGGCAAACACGAAGAATTAATTGCGCAAAACGGCTTGTACCAGGCCATGTGGCGCCAACAAATTGGCGAAAGAGTTGTTGAAGCTTAAGAAACTAAATACTTTAAAATGTTATTAGCAGAAATCAACAGCAACCAGGTGGCCCTGTTTGTAATTATACCGGCCATTTTATGGCTGGCTTTAATATTGGTAGCCCTTTATCATATTTCAAGAAATAGTTCAATGGGTTTTAGCGTAAAGATATTGTGGTTTATCATTATCCTCTTAGCACCTTTTCTGGGTTCGATTATTTACCTGATGTGGGGCAAGAATAAAAAGTTTTAAATTAACCATGGTTCGCGTTCGCGCGGACCATTTTTTGCCATGGTTTGTGTCCACACGAACCATCCGTTGCCATTGTTCGTATCCGCATAAACCATTTTCATGATATTATTTTTTGAAAAGCAGGTACCGCAATGCTTCGGTCGGCTCCGGTCCCGCTGTCCTCCTGCCGTTAATCAGCTTGAAAAAGATATTTGTTATACCGGCATCCGTGCCATCGGGTTTAGGTGGCCAGTACAAACGTATAACTGGCTAAACTTAACGTCATGGTTCATGTCCCACGAACCATGCATATTGATTAAACCACCGCCATGGTTCGTGTCCGCACGAACCATTTATCAAATAGCCAAACCATTTTATCAATAATTAACCAGCCTTCGTTGTCTGTTCGTTAATATCCTGTAAACTAAGTTTCGTTAACGATCGTGTTTTTAACCAGGTTATCCCCGCTATGGCAATCGTCATGCTGCCGCCAAACACAACTGCAGGTACTAAAGTTAACAGCTTAGCCGATAAGCCCGATTCAAATTCGCCGATCTCATTCGAAGAACCAATAAACATGCTGTTCACCGCCGATACCCGTCCGCGCATTTCATCGGGCGTAAGCAATTGCATAATGGTTTGCCTGATAATTACACTTACACTATCAAAAGAGCCCTCCAGAAATAAGAAAAACAACGTGAGATAAAAATTTTTCGACAGACCATAACAGATAATGCTTAAGCCAAAACCAGTTACCGCAATAAGTAAATTGCGCCACGGCCGGCCCATAGGCGAAAAGCGCGTCATGGCCAGCATGGTAACCACCGCACCTAACGATGCTGCTCCACGCATCATACCCAAGCCATAAGAACCCAAGTGAAAAACATCTTTAGCAAACATGGGCAGCAAAGCAACTGCTCCGCCGAAAAATACTGAGAAAAGATCAAGGCTCATGGCCCAAACCATCATTTTGGTTTTAAAAACAAATTGTATCCCCTCTTTTAAGCTATGAAAGATATTCTCTTTCGGAACATATGTTGACGGATGTTTCTTGAAATTAAAAATGCAAATTAAAGAGATCGATACCAGCACCACAATAAAACCATAAGCTGCAGTAATACCCCATAAATAATTTACAAAACCACCTGCAACCGGGCCAATAATGGTAGCCAGTTGCCAGCTGCTGCTGTTCCACGTGGCCGAATTGGGATACAATTCTTTAGGTACAATTTTAGCCATCAGCGAAAAAGTTGCCGGACCGAAAAAACCACGCGCAATACCAATGCAAAACACCAGTCCGTACATAATGAGCACTATCACATCTTCTTTAAGGTGAAGATATTTACTGGTCATGATCAGCATCAAAACAGAGGCTAACCAAACACCTGCGAATATTTTAATCAGCAACCCGCGTTTTTCACTTTTATCGGCAATGTAACCGCCATATAAAGCGATGCCAATAGCTGGAATAGCCTCGCACAAACCCACCAGACCAAGTTTCAGTGCATCGTGAGTTAAATCGTATATATGGTAACCAATAACTACCGCCTGCATTTGGTAGGCGAGTGTAAAAAAGAATCGCATACCCAAAAACGATCTGAATTCTTTATACCGCAATGCAGCAAAAGGATCGGGTTTTACAATAACGGGGTTGGGGTCTGAATCTGCCACTGAAAAAAGTTTACCTGCAAAACTACGCGATGAAAATTTAAATCCCCCACCCGCTTGAAATTTTATGACGTTCCCTTGTTTATTCAGTAAAATATAAAGGGAATAATAAAGCCCGATGAGCATTGATACTCATCGGGCTTCTTTTACTCAGACAACTCAATAACCAGGGTTCTGCTCCAACAGGTTATTTTTATTTATTTCGTCGCGGCTAAATGGCCTGAAATAAAGTTTATTGTCCCAACTGCGGTTTTCTTGTGCATTCTCCTCTACGGGACTATAGGTATAATCGTAAACAGTAGGATCGTAATGATAAGGTGCCGACATGGTTTTACCAGCCTTAAATTTACCTGTAACTTTGATGTAGGTTACTTTACGACCTAATGTTTCGCCTGCAATTAACCATCTGCGCGTATCGTGGTAGCGTTGTTCTTCGTAAGCCATCTCAATACGGCGTTCATGGCGATACACCTCTCTCAACCCAGCCTGATCGGTAGCGGTTACTGCGGGCATACCAGCCCTGAAACGGATTTTATTTAGCCAGTTTGTTGCGTTAGTTAATTCACCTAACTCAATACTCGCTTCAATGTAATTAAAGACGGCTTCTGTATATCTAAAAAATGGCCATGGAATAGTTTGAGGTGCAGAGGCATCAACAATATTTGGATCCGGATCGATAAACTTATGGTAATAATAACCTGTCCAGCTTCCGTTCCAGTTTTCAATAGAACTACCTCTTGTATCCAAACCTTTAAAATCCGTTACACTTCCGCTACTCACTAAATCATATATCCCCGTTTGGATCTGGCTCGCTGGGTCTACATTACCCGACGCTTTATCACGTGGTTTCCAGCCTGCCCCATCGTATAAAATAGTTGCGTAAAAACGTGGGTCTCTGTTTTGGTAGGGATTGGCTTTCTGTGCAGGATTAGTCCAGCTAAACTTGCTTCCATCATTCATTTCATAATCATCAACCAATAAACCTATTGGCGTGTTACCTGCCCAGTTATGGTAACCATTTGGTCCGTTTTGTTGTGCATGCCTGTTGTTACTTTGGGTAATAAAATAACGGGCAAAAATTAATTCAGAGGCCGCGGCTGCATCAATACCCGGAGCCTTACTTCCTCCCCCCATAGCAATGCTCTTAAAGTTTAATTGCCCCTCAGCTATTGTTGCCGGAACTGAAAGCGTAAGTTTATAACCAGCACCTGCATCCAATACCGCTTTAGCTGCTGTTTGAGCCAGTTTGTAGCGATCCATCTGATTACCTGAAGCATAAGAAAGAAAATCTAATTTCTGTGCTGCTATTCCGGTAATTTTTGCCGTAAGTTTAGCACGGTCGTGCAAGTCACTCGCGGCATAAATCAATACCCTCGATTTTAATGCTAAAGCAGCAAGTGCACTGGTACGTCCTTTATCCAGGGTTTTACCTGCTAACAACCTGTTGGCTTCGTCGCAATCTTTAATGATGAAGTTGATGCACTCTTCATAAGTATTACGTTTAATATTAAAGTTATCGGTTAGTGCATAGGTCTTAGTAATAAGGGCTACAGCACCGTAGTAACGCACCAATTGCTGATAAAAATAAGCCCGTAAAAAGTAGGCTTCTCCTAATAACTGATCTTTTAAACCCTGACTACTAAGGCCATTATCTCCGCCTACAATCCGCTCAATTGTGGTGTTACAGGCCCTTATGCGGTTATACATTTGTTTGTAGGCCCAGGTATCATCTACCCAGCCTAATGTAGAGGGGTTAATAGTCGCATTATTAACCAAATCGATACCACGTGTTGGGTGCGTAAATAATGCTTCATCCGAAACAGAAGCCAACATTTGCTCTGAAAATCCACCATTACTTAATCCATTGTAAATGTCGTTCACAAAAGCCTGAGCTAATGCCGGATCTTTCCATACCAAATCGGCAGATATTTTATCAGGGGGATTAACATCCATAAAATCTTTCTTACATGCCATTGCAAAAAAGGTGACTAAAACCAATAGGTATAGGTTTTTATTTTGAATTATTGCTTTTATATTTTTCATCTCTTTTTCGTTGTTATTGATAAACAGCTATACATTTACTAAAAGGCTGCCTTTATACCCATGTTAATTACGCGCGCCTGAGGATAATACTGACCACTTGAGTTGGTAGATTCAGGATCCCAGACTTTAATTTTATCCAGCGTAAACAGGTTTAATCCGTTTGCATATACCCTAACACTGCTCAAGCCAACCTTTTCGATCCAGTTTACTGGTAAGGTATAACCTAACTCCACGTTTTTAAGTCTGATGTAATTGTTGCTTCGTAACCAATAAGTATTGTTTAAAGCATTGTTGCTATCAGTGTAATAAGTAGCGCCTCTGTTTGATAGACGGGGGTTTACCGAATTTGGATTATCGATGCTCCAACGGTTTAGATACGACCACTCCAAAAAGTTACCAATATCACCCGATTCGGTTAAGCCCACAATCTGCATCCCACCTGTGGCACCTTGAATAAGCACCGATAAATCAAATCCTTTATACTGCAGGTTAAAGTTTACACCACCTGTAAAAGTTGGTGTGCCATTTTTATCTAAACGAATTTTATCATCGGCATTAATTTTACCATCACCATTAACATCCTTAAACTTCATATCGCCAGGGCGTAAGTTGTTGGTTAAAGCACTATAATTTAATTTATTGGCACTAATTTCTGCCTGATCTTTAAAAACACCATCATAATCGTATACCAACCACGAGTTGGTTACCCTTCCGGTTGAGCGTTGCCATTCGGGTGCACCAGGGGTTTCATCCCAAAATATGATCTTGTTTTTGGCATAACCTCCGTTTACGCTCACACCAAAATTTAAATCGCCAACTTTATCATTATAGCTTAATTTAAACTCGAAACCTTTATTGTTTACCTTTCCTAAGTTAACAGGCGGCAAACGATCGGTTATACCAGAGCTTTCCGGAACTGAACTTCCTCTGCTAATCAAAATATTGGTACGTTTATTATAAAAATAATCGAATTCCAACGACAGTTTATTATTTAAAAATGATGCGTCCAAACCTATGTTGGCATTATTGGCTACTTCCCATCCGAAATCTAAATTAGGCACCTTACCTTCGGTAATCGATTTAGTAACCAAATCGTTGAAGATATAGGTCCCAAAGTTCATTAGGCTCAGATATTGATATTCTTGTAAAGCGTCGCCAAAATAGGCTTCGGCCCCCATTTGACCATATGAGGCCCTGATTTTTAAGTTATTGACAAAACTGACATTGTTTTTAAAGAAGTCTTCTTCTGATAAGCGCCAGCCCAACGATACACCTGGAAAGAAACCAAAACGCCTGTTGGTTGGGAAGATATAGGAACCATCTACCCGCCAAAGAAATTCAGCCAGATATTTTTCTTTATAGTTATAACCAGCTCTACCGAAATAGCTTAAACGTGCTCTGTTGTATAAGTTATTTGGATCGCCAGGATTGTTACCCAGCGATTGTTCTTTCTCATCACCCGCCAATAATTCTTCAATTGCAGATGACAGGAAATATCTTCTAAAGGCGGTAAAACCATCATTCGCTACTTTTTCACGTGTTACACCTGCCATTAAACCAAAAGTATGATCGCCAATTTTCTTATCATAATTGATCATTCCGGTTAAGTTTACGGCTAATTGACCGCCAGCCGTTTCTCTTAACCTCGGGTCTGTATATTGAGAACGTACAGTACCTGTTAAAACCGGGGTTACACCATCGGCCTGAAAGGTTTTCTTGTCCCAATCGTAAAGCGTCCATGGCAACTGCCAGTTTTTTTGTCTGCCTGAATATTTATCAATAGCTGCTGTTCCGGTAACTTTTAATCCATCTACACCAGGTATTTTAATTTCAACCTTACCCGTGGTTTGAAAGTAATCTCTAACATCTTCATTATGCCCGGTCAAATCGGTAGTAGAAACAACAGGATTATAACCATATTCAATATCTCTACCGGGTAATCCATTAGGCCAAATGGCCATTTCTGTCGGCCTGCCACGCATTAAAAACCTAAAAATATCGCCTGCACCAACAGTAGGGAAATTACGGTCTTCTTCGCGGGCATTTAAGCCTAATGTTGTGGTAATGTATTTGCTCAATTTGGCTTCGAGGTTAAAACGCAAATCATATTGTTTATAGCCCGTAGCCGAATTTTTATAATATCCATCCTGATCGAGATAACCAAGTGAAGCCAGATATTTTACATTCTCACTTCCACCATTAATCTGAACATTATGCTTCTGCTGTGGCGACCAGGTTTGAAAAACGGTTTTAAACCAGTCTGTATTCGGGTATCTTAAAGGATCTGATCCATCACCCAGTTTTCTGATTTCATCAGGTTTGTAAGCCGCATTAACGACCTTTCCTCCTGTTGAGGTATAGGTTCCATTTGTTTTAAAACTGTTCCATGCTGCTGACCATTCGCCAGGATTTAAATCTGAGCCAAAAATGTTCAGCTCGTTTAATATCTCTGCATATTGGGTGGAGTTAGCCATTTTGGGTATACGCGTAGGTTGTTGTAAACCATAGCTAAAATCGTAAGAAAACTGTGGTTTACCCGATTTACCTAATTTGGTGGTGATGAGGATAACACCGTTTGCTGCTTGCGATCCGTAAATGGCTGCAGAGGCATCTTTTAAAACCGATACACTTTCAATATCGTTCGGATTTAAACGTTCCATGCCTCCTGCACGGTTGGGAATCCCATCGATTACGATTAAGGCATTATTATTCCCTAATGAATTGATACCACGGATACGGATGGTAGAACCATCATACCCTGGTTCACCACTACCTTGCAGTGCCGTTACCCCAGGCAAACGTCCGGCCAATGAGTTGGTTAAGTTTACAGAAGAAGATTTTGCCAGCTCAGTACCTTTAACAGCGGCCACCGCCCCAGATACAACGGCTTTCTTTTGTGTTCCATATCCTACTACAACCACCTCAGAAAGGTTTTGGTTGTTTTCTATCAGACGTACTTTAATACTGCTTTGGTTTTTCACTTCAACTTCCTGGTCTACATAGCCCACATAAGTAAAAACCAGTGTACCATTTTCAGGGACCTTGATGCTGAACTTACCCGAACCATCGGTTACCGTACTGGCAGCTCCTCCTTTCAATTTAACACTTACGCCAGGTATCGGGCCTTTGCCATCAGTAACCTCTCCTTTTACAATAATATCCTGGAAGGGAAATTTGTAAAGATGAAGTGGTTCTTTTTTACGCATTGCTGCGCTTGCAGGTGGAGAAAAAACAAGACAACCACCGCAAACAAGAAACATGCTGCTTCTGGCAAAAGTCTTTAATAGATTTTTTTTCATAGTTTTCAATTTATTGGTTAGATACTGATTGTAATGCAATTTAATACTCATGAGTAACCACGAAACGTCATGGATAAGCATGATTTTAACATAACCTATTGAAACATCTGCCTACACCGACATCACTAAGAGAAATTCCCCCTCCCTACAGATCAATCAATAAATTACTGCTAACCATCCCTTAATTAATGAAAAAGCCACATTATGGGATAAAAACAACTGTGAATTGCTAGTCCATGGATCGGACTTGTCTCTTTGACAGTTTATATTTGGTTAACCGCAAGATAAAAACTATTGTGATTTTAATGCTGGGGTAAATTAATAATTATAGGGGTCGTATTCGTAAAAAAAATGAAGAAAACGACGTAAAGTAGAATAAAAAATACAAGGCTAAAAGTTCTTGCACAATACCTGTTGGCAAGGCAATTATTTTTTGCTATCTCCTAAAAGAAGTAAATTTTTAAATGGTAGGGCAATCAGCTTGTAGAAAATTAACTGATTTTATCGAAAGAAATTCCCCTTTCGAGCTTTTGTAGATGCGCTTTTAAGGTGGCGTGTTCAGGCTTGGTTAAATGTGGATCATCCTCAAATAAAGCAATCACTGTATTTCTGGCTTCAGCCAAAATAATCTGATCTTTGGCTAAGTCGGCAAGCTTCAAATCTAAAACCCCGCTTTGCTGCGTTCCGGTAATATCGCCCGGCCCACGCAATTGTAAATCAATCTCCGAAATTTCGAAACCGTTGTTGGTTCTCACCATAGTCTCTAAACGAACTTTTCCTTCTTTGCTTAGCTTGTTGCCGCTCATTAAAATACAAAAAGACTGTTCGGCGCCGCGCCCAACCCTGCCACGCAGCTGATGGAGTTGCGAAAGCCCAAACCGCTCTGAATTTTCGATTACCATTACCGAGGCATTGGGTACATTTACCCCAACCTCAATTACAGTGGTGGCCACCATAATTTGGCTTTTTCCAGCTATAAATTGTTCCATTTCGAACTGTTTATCTGCATTGGCCATTTGCCCATGTACAATACTGATCTGGTAATCGGGCCGCGGAAACTGATAACTCAATTGTTCTACCCCTGCTTCCAGATGTAGGAGATCAAGTTTTTCGCTTTCCTTAATCAGCGGATAAACAATATAAACCTGTCGGCCTTTGGCTATCTCCTGCTTCATAAAACCGAACATCCTTAAACGTCGGCCTTCAAAAAGGTGTTTTGTTTCAATAGGCTTTCTACCAGCGGGCAATTCATCAATAATAGAAACATCCAAATCGCCATAAAGCGTCATGGCCAGCGTTCTCGGAATTGGTGTTGCGGTCATCACCAAAATATGCGGGGGAATAATATTTTTTCGCCAAAGCTTGGCACGCTGCTCAACCCCAAAGCGGTGCTGTTCATCAATAACCACTAGCCCCAGGTTTTTAAACCGAACTTTATCTTCTATCAGCGCATGGGTACCAATTAATATATCGATTTCGCCATTTTCCAGTTGCTCATGTAAAAGGGTGCGTTCTTTCTTTTTGGTATTCCCCGTTAAGATGGCAACCCTCACCAGGTCGTCAGTTACCAGCTCTGTAATTGAGGCATAGTGCTGACGGGCTAAAATCTCCGTCGGAGCCATCATACAGGATTGATAGCCGTTATCATTTGCCAAAAGCATACTCATTAGTGCCACGGCGGTTTTACCACTTCCTACGTCACCCTGTACAAGTCGGTTCATCTGCACGCCACGTTGGGTATCGATCCTGATTTCTTTAACCACACGTTTTTGTGCATTGGTAAGCTCGAAAGGCAAAAACTCTTTGTAAAAGCGATTTACTTTATCTCCAACTTTATCAAAAGCCACTCCTTTAAACTTCAGCTGCCGAAGCTGCTTATTATGCAAAAGCTGAAGCTGAATAAAGAATAGCTCTTCAAATTTTAATCGCCTTTCTGCAGCGTTTAAGTCTTTTTGATTTTTAGGAAAATGAATATTCAGCAATGCCATTCTTTTATCTGGCAGCTGGTATTTATCAATGATATATGCAGGTAAATTTTCAGGGACCTGTTGAATTATCTGATCAAGCAATCCGGCAATTAAACGCTGAATACCTTTAGAATCGAGATTGAACTTTTTTAGCTTTTCAGTAGAGTTATAAACAGGCTGTAAAGTTAAATTCCCTCTGCCAACCGGTTTGTTTTGATACAGTTCCATTTCAGGGTGGGAAATACTGAAAGTTCCGTTAAAAAATGTTGGCTTGCCAAAAGCAACATAGGCCGTACCTACCGTAATATTATCGTCAACCCATTTTAAACTCTGAAACCATACCAGCTCCATGATCCCGGTTTCATCTTTAAAAACAGCAACAATGCGTTTTGCCCTTTTATCGCCGATTACCTTTTTGCCAATTACCCGCCCAATGATTTGAATATATTGCGAGTCGATATTAATCTGATTGATCTTAAAATATTGGGTACGGTCGATATAGCGAAAGGGATAATGCGCCAACATGTCCTGAAAAGTAAAAAGACCCAAATCTTTTTTCAAAACATCGGCACGGCTTGGCCCTACGCCCTTTATAAATTCAACAGGTGTATCTAAGATCGAATTCAACGAATACTTTGTTTCTGATAAACTACGTTTTTTTTTTGCAATTGTGCATTAAAAATAACGATAGACAATAGTAAAAGCAAATAAGCCAAAAGCTGGTGATTATCTATCTGCTCTCCAAAATAGAAAAATGCCACCGCAAAAGCTACAATTGGATTCAGGTAAATTAAAATTCCCAACGCAGATGAAGGCATTCCTAACAAGGCATAAGCATTTAAAAACAAGGGTATAATGGTAAATACAATAGCAATTAGAAAGATATGCGACCAAAAAAGTGTTTCAGTCGGAAATGGAACTGAATTGAGCAAATACATCGGCAACATCATCAAGCCTGAAAGAATTAATTGTACGCCAAGAAAATTAAATTTATCTATTCCCTTAATTACTTTTAATACAATTAAATAAACAGCGTAAAATGATGCGATTAGAATGGCCCAAAGTACCTCACGCAAAGAACCAGTTGCCAAAAGAATGATGCTGATCAATGCAATGATTAGTGCGATAACTTTCACATTGCTTAATTGCTCTTTTAAGAGCGCAAATCCACAAAGAGCCGTTAACAGCGGACAAACCATGTAAGCAAATGCCGCCGCCTTTAAACTAATGCTATTTACTGCATAAATATAGGTAAACCAGTTCCCTGTAATCAAAAAAGCAGCAAGTAGGGTTAATAAAAATAACCTGATTTTTTTAGGCCTTGGGATGGTTTTAAGAAAAGTTATATCGTTTTTAAGTGCGGAACGCCTAAAAAGACCAATGGTAGCCCACACCATGAGTATGGATATAAATATGCGGTAGTATAGAATTTCTTGCGGTGGAAAGCCTTTTATATTGCGCAATGGAATTGACATTGTTCCCCATATAATATAAGGAACAATGCCGGCAATGAAATATTTGCTTTTGCTTGCCGCCAAAATTATCCTACAATGGCAATCACCGAAATTTCAACGTTTACGTTTTTCGGTAATACAGAAACCTGTACAGTTTCGCGGGCAGGAAAATTAGCACTAAAATATTGACCATAAACTTCGTTTACCTGTGCAAAAGTCCCCATATCACTTAAAAAGATGGTAGATTTTACAACGTGGTCAAAGTTTAATCCAGCTTCAAGCAATACCGCTTTAAGGTTACGCATTACCTGATGGGTTTCTTCTTCAATATTGCCAATGTTTAATTCTCCGTTTTCAGGATTAATTGCTACTTGGCCCGATACGAATAAAAAGTTTCCGGCTTGTACAGCCTGGCTATATGGTCCAATCGGAGCTGGAGCATTAGTTGTTTTAATAATTTGTTTCATATTAGTGTTTAAGATTACTTAGCAAGCCATTGAATCAGCTTGTAAATGATACCTGCGAGAAAAATAGAGATAGCCAGTGCATTAATAAAATGCATAATCCTGATATTGACATTAGTTGGCCTGTTAGGATCCTTTTTTCGAAAGAAGTACATATACAAATTTAACGAAAAAGCTTAACAAGGGAAATTAAAAGGCATAAAAAAAGTCCCGATTTGCATCGGGACTTTCTTAAATCTTATATTGAAATACTAGTTTCTAGCAGTTTCAACACGACGGTTTTGGATACGACCTTCTTCAGTATCGTTAGAAGCAATTGGGTTAGCTTCGCCATTACCTTTAGTAGCAACTTGACTAGCGTTAACGCCAGAGTTTACTAAGTAAGTTTTAACAGAGTTAGCTCTGTCTTTAGATAATTTCAAGTTATATGCAGCAGTACCTTCGCTTGAAGCGTAACCGTTTACAGTTACTTTACCACCGTTTTCACGTAACACTGAAGATAATTTATCTAAAGTAGGGTAAGACTCAGTTTTTAATACTGAAGAGTTGAAATCGAAAGCGATTTTCTCGAAACCAGTTACGTTAGATGCAACAGTTTCAACTGGAGCTGGTTTTGGAAGAGGACAACCTGAACCATCAACAGCAGTACCAGCAGGAGTACCTGGGCATTTATCGAATTGATCAGCAACACCGTCACCGTCAGTATCTTTTTTCAAATCTTCAACAGATTTCTCAACAGCAGAAACACGGTTTTTCAATGCTTCAACTTCTTGACGTAAAGTTGGATCTTTTAACTCATCGTACATAGTAGCTAATGGGTTAGTCCACTCTAAGCTTGGTTTTGCAGAAGAACCTAAAGAGAATTCTAAACCAGCATAACCGTAAGAGAATTTATCCTTAGTTTGACCTTTTGCATAAACTCCGTCTAAGTTATCAGCATCAACAAAGTTCATAGTGTAACCTAAGTTAAAGTTAACACGCTCAGAAACTTTGAATTTAACACCAGCACCAACTGGAATATAGAAACCTTTTACGTAGTCTTTAGCATCGTGTCTATCATCAGCAGGACCAACAGCTTTACCTTTCCAGTCAATTACGCCTGAAGTAGTAGTTACTTTTGGAGCGTAAGCCAACATACCAGCACCAGCTGTTAAGAAGAAACCTACAGAGTTTTCACGACGTAAGAAATCGATAGAACCTAAGTTTACAACACCACGTAAATCTACAGCATATTGTAATTGAGTTTCGAATTCTTTAACAGTTGAAGAAATACCGTCATTGTTACCTGAAAGTTTACCACGAGTTCCGTTTAATTCTAAACCGAAAGAGTGACCTAATTGTTTACGGATGTTTAAGCCGTAACCTAAGTTAGCATCCCATTTGTTAAAGTCATTTGAACCACCGATAGCTACAACTGGCATTAAAACACCACCATGTACACCGATAGACCAAGTTCTGTACTGACCTCTACCGCCAAATACCTTGACAGCAGAAGAGGTTGCAGGAGCATCCTGAGCGACAGCAAGAGAAGCAACTCCTGTTAATGCCACTAAAGAAAGCGCAACACTTTTCTTTAAAGTAGAATAATTCATAATCTTTTTCTTTTTTAAGGGTTAAACAATTTAATTGATTAATTTTTTAGTAATCGCAAAATTAAACAAAATTTTAAATTTTCAAACTTTTATACAAACTCCGTTCCAAACTTCACAGTGAATGATCATTTTCTTACATTTGGCCGTTTCCAGTATAAAAATACCATTTTCATGAAATATCCTACTATTGATCAGTCATTATTTATCTTAAACAGAAAAAACTTCAATAAACACCTAAAAAACAATTCGTTAGCAATATTTAATGCCAGCGATGAGTTTCCAAGAAGCGGCGATCAGAACTTTGTTTTTAAGCAAAATCCCGATTTATTTTATTTATCCGGAATTGATCAGGAGCAAACCATATTGTTATTATATCCCGATTGTCCTAATCCTTTGTACAGAGAAGTCCTGTTTTTAAGACAGACCAACGATCACATTAAAGTTTGGGAAGGATACAAGTATACCAAAGAGCAGGCTAAAGCCGCATCTGGCATTCAGGCTGTTTACTGGTTAGAAGATTTTGACAACATTTTACACAGCATTGTTAACTATGCCGATCACATTTATTTAAACACAAATGAAAACGACCGCTATTCGCCCGAAGTACCATACCGCGATTTACGTTTCATTGAAAAAATAAAATCAAAATATCCTCTACATCACTTTGAGCGTTCGGCGCCAATAATGAGAGGCTTAAGGGCAGTAAAATCTGAAGTAGAAGTTGAGCTTACCAAAAAAGCATGCACAATAACCCGGGATGCCTTTATAAGGGTATTAAAATTTACCAAACCTGGTGTTAAGGAATATGAAATCGAAGCAGAAATTATTCATGAGTTTATTCGCCAGGGCGGCACCGGTCATGCCTATACGCCAATTATTGCTTCCGGCCATAATGCCAATATCCTGCACTATAACGACAATAACCAAACCTGTAAAGATGGTGATGTAATTCTTTTCGATTTTGGTGCAGAGTATGCAAATTACAATGCCGATATGAGCCGCTCGATACCAGTTAATGGTCGTTTTACCAAGAGACAAAAAGAGGTTTACAATGCTGTACACCATGTAATGAAAGAATCGATTAAATTAATTGGTGAAGGCGTATTGTGGAATAGTTACCACGAACAGGTTGGTGAAGTTATGACGGAACAATTGATCAACTTAGGTTTAATTACTACAGAAGAAGTAAAAAATCAAAATCCGGCCTGGCCTGCATACAAAAAATATTTTATGCACGGCACTTCACATCATTTGGGTATCGATGTGCATGACTTTGCAGGCAGATACACCCCATTTGCTACAGGTAACATATTAACGGTAGAACCAGGCATCTATATCCCGGAAGAAGGTTTAGGAATCCGTTTAGAAAACAACATACTCATCACCGCTAATGGCAATGTAGATTTAATGGCCGATATTCCATTAGAAGCAGAGGAGATTGAAGATATTATGAACAATTAATTCAGTTCGCAGTTTTCAGTTAACGGTTTGTGTTTCAATTAACCATTGCAAAAGCTATCTGCAAACCGGTAAATATTAAAATCATTTTGTAATAAGGCTGCCTGGATTTTTTCAAGCAGCCTTTTTTTATCAATGTGCTGCATTTTTCGATGTTGAATAATTTTCCAGGCTTTTTCGGCAAATAAAAGTGCTCTTTTTTGATGGTCCAAAACTTTTGGCTTTTCTATCCACTCGCATAATGCATCAATCCCCATATTTTTATCGGCAACCGTTTTTAAAATCGGTAATGTTTTAGCCCCCTGGTGGACAACTTTTTTCAAATTGTTCGCAAAAGTATCAGCCCCTGCCCGGTCGGCTTTATTAATTACAAAACAATCTGCAATTTCCATCAGGCCCGATTTGATATTTTGCACCTCATCTCCCGACTCGGGCACCAGTACTACAACAGTTTTATCAGCCAGGCCCGCTATCTCCACCTCCGATTGACCAACACCAACGGTCTCAATAATTATTAAATCAAAATTAGAGGCTTTTAAAACATCTACCATTTCGATGGTTTTGGCAGAAATGCCCCCCAAAGCCCCTCGCGTAGCCAGCGAGCGAATAAATACATCAGGCTTATTAAACTGACTAGCCATCCGGATGCGATCGCCGAGTAAAGAGCCAAAATTAAATGGAGAAGTAGGATCTATCGCCAATATGGCAATGCGTTTCCCCTCAGCAGTAAAATGATTGGTTATGGCGTTCACCAAAGTACTTTTACCTGCCCCCGGAGGACCGGTAATGCCTAAAACAGGAACGGAAACCTTGCTATCCAAATCTTTTAAAAGTGCAGCTGATGGCTCAATATCATTCTCAACCAGGGTTAAAGCCCTTGCCAGAATGCGGTAATTGCCCGCTTTTACTTCGTTTAAAATGGATAGATGCGTATTCATCAATAAAGCTATCTTTGTACAAATAAACAAAAATTATTAGCCACAAAAGGCCATCAACAACAAAACTGAATGAAAGTAACCGGCTTTACCTTTTTACGAAATGCAATTGTTAACGATTACCCTGCAAAAGAAGCTATACTTTCGGTGCTCCCTTTATGTGATGATTTTATAGTTGCGCTGGGTAATTCTTCGGATGAAACTTCCGAAATGGTTAGGCAAATCGATCCCCAAAAGATCAGAACGATTGATACCATTTGGGATGACAGTATACGCGAAGGTGGACGCGTTTTTGCCGATGAAACCAATAAAGCTCTCGCTCAGATGCCAACAGATACCGACTGGATGATCTATATTCAGGGAGATGAAGCCATTCATGAAGAGTATTTACCGCTGATTAAAAAAGAAATGGAGCAGGAGCTTAACAATCCTAATGTGGAGGCCCTCCTGCTAAAATATAAACACTTTTACGCTTCTTATGATTACCTCGCCGAATCGAGGAGATGGTACAGAAGGGAGGTTAGAATTATAAAAAACCTACCTGGAGTACACTCTTACCGCGATGCACAAGGCTTTAGGATTAACGATCGTAAGCTAAAGGTGAAATTAATTGATGCATACATTTATCACTATGGCTGGGTAAAACCACCAAAAGGTTTACAAGGAAAAGTGCGCAACTTTAACCAATTCTACCAAACAGAAGAATGGATTGAGGCAAATTACCCCGTTCAGGATACATATGATATGCACAATGCCGATCGTTTAGTTCATTTTAAAGGGAGTCACCCCCAAATAATGCAGCCCAGAATTGCCGCTGCAAACTGGAAATTTGATAAAGACCTGACCAAAGAAACACCAAAAATGAATTTCAGAAGAATGGTGTTGCAAAAAATTGAAGATTTAACCGGGTTGCGTTTGTTCGAATACCGAAATTATAAAATTGTTAAATAGCCCAAATTCCATTTATATGGATTTGTGTAATTTTGCCGAATTAATAAAGAAATAGCTTAATGGGAAAACCTTCGGTTTTAGTAACTTTTGATTCAATGAAAGACGCCAACTGCGGATACTTTTCTTTTGGAAAAGGATTGGGAGATGCGTTAATTGAGCAGAACAAAGGGAAGTTTAAACTTAAATTCTATCTTTTTAAAAAAACGCAGTATCTATTCAATGGCTTAGTTGATATATTATACCTTTCACGGCTTGACCGTTTGTTTTTTGGTCCAAAGAATGATTTTGATGTAGTTCACCTTTCAGATCAGACCTGCAGATTACGCCCAAACAAGGTTAATGCGAAGAAAATAATGACCATTCATGATATGAATAAGGTACATTTAAAATTTAGCAAGCCGCACAGAATCCAGGTTTATTTAAAAAAGCTTGGTAAGCTTATCTCACAATGTGATAAAATTGTATGTATATCACAGTTTGTTGCTAATGATGTAAAACATTATTTTCCTGAAGCCACAGATAAAGTTAGTGTAATTTACAACGGTGCGGATAAACTCCTTTCCTCTGAAAATCATCAGCCAGCCTTTAAGCCAGCGCGGAAATTTTTATTTACCATTGGTTTGCTTTCCGTACAAAAAGGTTTTCATTTATTACCTGCTCTTTTAAAAGATAACGATTTCGAATTGGTTATATCAGGAAGAGAAACACCACATAAGCAACGGATTTTAGAAGAAGCTGAAAAATATAACTGTTTGGATAGGGTTCATATTACCGGCCCAATATCCGATGAAGACAAGGCCTGGTATTACAAAAATTGCAGTGCATTTTTATTCCCATCTGTTGCCGAAGGCTTCGGCTTACCGATTATTGAGGCCATGCATTTTGGCAAACCCGCATTTCTATCAAAATTCACGTCACTCCCCGAAGTTGGCGGAGATGTTGCATATTACTTTGATAATTTCGAACCTGAACACATGCAGGAGGTATTTAGAAACGGAATGGTAGATTTTATGGAAAATGACCGCACTAAAGAAGCAATTGCCCAGGCCGAAAAGTTTTCGTGGGAAATAGCAGCCAGGCAGTATATGGAGCTATATCACGAATGCCTCGTCAACAGCATTCAAAAATAGGAACGTTGTATTGTAACAATTCCTTGGCTGTAAAGGAGCTTATCCATTCATTCTTAAAAACCAAGAATTGTAATTTTAAACCTTGCAAGCTTCAAAAAACCACAACGTTTAATTGAAAAGCTTAACTTTGCTGAGTTTTTATATAGATTTTTTAGGGCGATACTTGAACCATCTTCCTTTTTACATATTCCATTTTACATAAAATGAAGACTTATTTTCGTTTATTATCATTTGCCAAGCCGATTGAAAAGTTTGCTATCCCCTATGTTATTGCAACCTTGCTTTCTATTCTATTCGGAACCTTCAATTTAGCTTTGCTATCGCCGTTATTTGAAACACTTTTAAATGCAAACAAGCAAGCTTGCCAAACGCCAAGCTTAACAGATAAGGCAGCCTCTTCATTTAGCTTACTGGGCAAGTTAAGAGACTTTGTTAACTATTCAATCAAGGTTAACACCATAGAAAATACACTGATGTACATTTGTATTATCATTGTTATCTCGGTATTACTTTCCAATTTATTCAGATATTTTTCTCAGCGTTACATGGAAGATTTGAGAGTACATACGTTACTAAATTTTAGAAAGCGGGTCTTTAACAATGTAATGAATCTTCATGTAGGATATTTTAACAATGAGAGAAAGGGTGATATTATTTCTAAAGTTGCTTCTGATGTACAGGTAGTTCAATTTACGGTTACCAATACACTTCAGGTTGTTTTTAAAGAACCCGTAACACTTATTGTGTATGTTATTCTTTTATTTAATATATCAGCGAAGCTTACCTTATTCTCCTTATTGGTAATCCCAATTTCTGCATTTATTATCAGTAAAATTGTAAAAAGGTTAAAACAACAGGCAAAAGAATCGCATGAATCTTTTGCGAAAATGATTGGCTTTCTAGATGAGGCCTTAAGTGGGATTAAAATTATAAAGGCCTTTAATTCAACAGAACGAATTAAAGATAAATTTAACAAGGAAAATATATTCTATTCTAACTTAACACGCAAAATGGTCAGGCGCCAGCAATTGGGCTCGCCGGTTTCTGAATTCCTGGGTGTTTTAATGATTTCAATCATCGTTTGGTATGGGGGATCATTGATTTTGCATAATGATAAAAATGCGCTAACCGCATCAGATTTCATCGCTTACATCGCTATTTTTTCACAGGTAATGCGCCCAGCAAAAGCATTAACAGACTCATTTAGCGGGATACACTCTGGAATTGCAGCTGGTGAACGAGTTTTAGAACTTATTGATACTAAACCTTTATTAACTAACCAGGAAGATGCTAAAGTGCTTGATGGTTTTAACGATGCAATTACTGTTCAAAATATCTCATTTAATTACGGAGAAAAACAAATCCTTAACTCAATAACCTTTGATATAGAAAAAGGAAAAACAGTAGCACTTGTTGGTCCTTCAGGGGGAGGAAAAAGTACGTTAATGGATTTAATTCCCCGTTTTCATGATCCAAAGTCGGGCACACTTAAAATTGATGGACACGATTACCGGGATCTTACGGTAGAAAGTATCCGCTCGCAAATGGGAATCGTTAATCAGGAATCGTTTCTATTTAACGATAGCATCTTTAACAATATCGCCTTTGCTAAACCTGATGCTACAGAAGAAGAGGTTATTGCAGCCGCAAAAATTGCAAATGCACACGATTTTATTCTGAATACAGAAAATGGTTATCAAACCAATGTGGGTGATAGGGGCAATAAACTATCAGGCGGACAAAAACAACGGGTTTGTATTGCAAGGGCCGTTTTAGCTAACCCGCCAATTATGCTTTTAGACGAAGCTACATCAGCCCTGGATACAGAATCTGAAAAACTAGTACAGGAAGCGTTAAATAATTTAATGAAAAACCGTACCTCAATTGTTATCGCACACCGCTTAAGTACCATACAACACGCCGATAAAATTGTGGTGATTGATAAAGGTGAAGTTGTGGAAAGTGGAAGCCATAACGAATTAATGAATAAAAATGGACTATATAGGCGTTTAATTGACATGCAGGCCTTTAACGACTAATATTTGAATGAAGAAAGTACTATTTTTTATGCCTGATAATCCGCTTAAAAAAAATGCGGGTAACAGAACCAGGGCTTTAAGCATGTTAAGCTACTTTAAATCAAGAAATTTCGAAATTGATTTTGTAAGCGAATATTACACGGGGCGCTGGGATGAAACAGATATTAAAGCATTTGAGCAATCTGGCCTGGCAGATAATACTTATGTAATTAAAAAAAAACCTTCAAAAAAAAATATACTTTATTACCTGCTTTTTTACAAACTGCCAAATTTCCTCTATTCAAATAAGGCCTGGTTCTTTCCGCTTCAATTCCCCGAGCTAGTTACATTAAGGTTTAAGCGGGCTTTCAAAAAAATCTTAGAAAAAACCGCCTACGATTATATCTTTATTAACTATGCCAGCTGGGCTACATTGGTAGAGCACAATCCTATAACAAAAAAAGCAGTTACAGTAATCGACACGCATGATTTTATAACTGCACAACTTCAAAGAAAGGTTAATATCGGGCAATCTTTTAAAGAAGAAATCAGAAGAATTTCGTTATTTGATATTGCTTTAGCCATTTCTGTTGAAGAGCAGTATATTTTTAGTCAGTTCTGTAAAAACAAGGTTATTTTAGCGCCAATGATGCTTGACAAACCCAAAGGCATTAGCGCTAGTGAAGAAAAATTGTTCGATTTGATATATGTTGCCAGCGACAATATACACAATCAAAAATCTGCTAATTGGTTTTTTAACGAGGTGTACCCTTTGTTACCAGCCAATGTACAAATATGTGTTATTGGGCAAATCAACGAACACCTTTCGATCAAGGCGCCCAATATTACTTCGGTAAACTTTGTCGAAGATTTATCAACCTATTACCAAAATGCTAAAGTTGCATTATGCCCTATGCTAACCGGAACGGGGACTAAGATAAAGGTAGTTGAAGCGCTTTCTTATGGCATGCCTGTGGTTTGTAATACCAGGGGAATTGATGGATTGATTGACAAAAACAACAATGGTTGTTTAGTAAGTGATGGCGCGGTTGAGTTTAAGAACAACATTATGGAACTGCTAACAGATGCATCTGTATATCAAAAACAGGCGGAAAATGCGTTGGCTACTTTTAATCTCAATTACGAAAAAGAGCATTGCTATAAAAACCTTGATAAACTATTTTTGAAATGACCATATTTTTTACTGTAGTCACTACAAATTATTTGCCTTTCGCCGTATCATTATTAGATTCAGCTAAACATTTTCATCCCGAATTTGAGTTTTGCATCTGCCTTGCAGATTACCTAACCAATGAAGAAATTGCATCAAATGATCTGATGCAGAGATATCCAATTATACAACTTCATGAGTTGGGGGTTGAGGAATTTGATTTCATTACTCAAAATTACAATCCCATGCAGTTAGCAAACTGCTCAAAAGTTTTGTTTGCAAAACATTTCCTTGAACAGCAACAAATCGATCAGGTTATTTTTTGCGATTCGGATACTTACTTTTTTGGGAAACTGCCATTCAGTACAACTAATGAAGGAGAGATTGTTATCAGTCCACATTTTACGCATCCACCGAGTGTTGATATGAAGCGCCAGGAACTGGAAGTATTAAATGCCGGATTATACAATGGTGGTTTTTTTAAACTAAAAAAATCTCCTGAAACCAACAATTACATTGCCTGGTTAAGAGAGCGGTCTGTTAAGGAGTGTATATACGATTTTAAAAGAGGTTTTTATGGTGAGCAATTGTGGCTAAACCTCGTTCCCTTGTATTTTAAAAATGTAGCTATAGAAGATAATGTAGGTATAAATGTTGCCTATTGGAATCTGCACGAACGAAATATCTCATGGCGTGATGGAACATTTTTCGTTAATGATAATGTACCGCTTTGTTTCTTTCATTATAGCGGATGGGATTATAACAATCCATCAGAAATTTCTAAATGGGCCCTGTTTACATCTAAAATGCGCCCGGACATTAAACCTTTACTACTAAAATATCATGTGGCGCTTCAAGCCAACGAATACGAGCACTACATTAACAGAATCAACTATTATACAAGTAAAAACAACTTAAATAAAAAATCTTTTTTTAGCACCTTAAAAAATAAGTATTTTAAACGCTAAATGACATAACTAGACAGTCTTTGGATCATATTTTTAATTCATTTCATCCAAAATATTTTCTAAAACTGCAACTTGCTTTTTTACTTCGTAACCAAGTGCCTGTTTTTTAATTTCTTCCTTATCGAAAGCTAAAAGATTACTTTCTATATCCTTCATTGCGGAAGCTAAATCTTCAATTCTCCAGGAATTAACAACTCTACCAGTATGCGGCTGTACAAATTCACTAATCCCTCCCGAGTTAAATCCGACAATTGGTTTGCCTAAAGTAGCTGCCTCCAGCATTACCAATGGGAACGAATCTTCTCTTGACAGTAGCAAAAAGGCATCAGCAGAATTAAGATAATTATAATATTCCTCCCGCTGAACACCTAAAAACTTAACCCTATCGGGAAAATTAGTTTGTAAAGCTTTCTCTGTATAATAATATAAGCCAGTATATTCATCTCCTCCAATCCAAATAAATTTAAAATTTTGAGGGACTACTTTAAGCAAAGCAACTAAATAATCAATCCCCTTTATTAAAGATGTTTTTCCTGAAATCGCCCACACAAAATCATCGCTAGTAAAACCAGTAGCTGTTTTTACCTCTGGAGCTAATTTTGTATAAGTTATTTTATCAGTGTCGACAAAACCATATAATAGCTTCACGTCTGTTCTTCCCATATCCCTTATCTTATTACACACAGCTTCAGAACAACCAATAAGTATTGACGAATAATTGATAATTCTTTTTAAGTCATTATAGGTAATGTAATTATAGGCTATTGTTAGTTCGTGTACATGCGTTATAATTTTAACCCCTAGTTTTTGTGCTATTTCGTAAACCTCAGGAATTATAATGGTATTAACATACCAAAAATCAACATTATTCTTTTTATGAATTTGTTTTAACTGATATTCGATTGGATTTACTTTAAAGGCCTTTAAAATTCCTCTAAATGCCTTTCGAAATAAATTTTTACTCTTTTTGTATGGTAAAAAGTATTTAATATCCGTGGGTAGAACATCTATAAACTCTCCTCTTTCTTTACAGAAAATTAAAGGGGTAAACTTATTTTTATTTAGATGATTCAACGAATACCACAAAAGCATTTCTGAACCACCTCTACCTAAATTTTGTGTTATAAATAGTATTCTTTTCATCAAAAAATAATCAATTGAATAAAAATAAATCAGTTAATTTGTATAGTTCTACTCAGGACGCAAAATAAAGAATAAATAGTTTAAAAATTTTATTTCGTCTTATTTAGATTATTTTATTTCACTTTCGTGGTATCTTCGCTGCTTAATAAATTCATCTTTCAGCGTAAAAAATGGCAATTTTATCCGAAAACGATTAATACTAATTAATGAAAATTGTAAAATTATTAGGCGGTTTAGGCAATCAAATGTTTCAATATGCTTTTTACAAGTCGTTACAAAATAAAGGCATTAAAGTTTATGCAGATCTATCTGATTTTGAAGAATATCCTTTACATAATGGTTATGAATTGGAAAGGATTTTTAACTTAAAAGTAAAAACACCAAGCAAATTTCTTTTAGATCTATTTAGACCCAATCAATCAAAATGGATATTCAGAAAACTCAAAAGGATATTAAATTTAAAGAACACATACCGGGCTGAAGAAAACGAATATAGTTTCGACCCTTCTTTTCTAAATAATATCAACAATTATTATTCAGGATACTGGCAAAACGAAGGTTATTTTCAAACTATAACCAACCAAATAAAGCATGATTTCAAATTCCCAAAGATTAAGGGAATAGAAAATCAGAGTGTTTTGCAACAGATCACAAATACTGAAAGTGTAGCAATCCACGTTAGAAGAGGCGATTATTTAAAAGATCCTTTACTAGGTAACATTTGCAATTTAAACTATTATGAACAAGCGATATTGAGCATAAATTCAAAAATTAAAAACACTCAATTCTTTGTTTTTTCTGATGATATAGCCTGGTGCAAACAAAATCTTAAATTAGAAAATGCCACCTATATCGATTGGAATAAAAAAAACAACAGCTATATCGACATGCAATTAATGAGCAACTGCAAACATAATATTATTGCAAACAGCAGCTTTAGCTGGTGGGGCGCATGGCTAAATAATAATACCAGAAAAATGATTATTGCACCAAAAAAATGGATAAACAACCTCTCAGTTGACGATACCGACATTTGTCCAAAAAACTGGGTTAAGCTATGAAAAGTCCTAAAATAACGGCTTTTATAGCTGCATATAATGTTTCGGACTTTATAGCGGAATCGATATCCAGCGTTTTAAACCAAACATTTAAAGATTTTGAACTTATTATTATTGACGATGGATCAACAGATGATACGGCTTTAGTTGTTAAAAAATTTAACGATAGCCGAATCCGTTTTATTCAAAATGACGGAAATAAAGGAATACCTTTTACAAGAAACAGGTTACTGGATTTAGCCCAAGGTGAATATATTGCTGTTTTAGATAGTGATGACATTGCCTATCCCGACAGGTTTCAGTTACAGTTGAACTTTTTTTCCTCACATACGGAAACTGTATTATGCGGGGGGCATGGCAAAATCATTAATAAAAATGGAATCGAGACTGATAAAAAAATAATCGTACCAACCGATGACTTGGTAAATATGCGCATGTTATTTGGCAATCCTTTTATAAATTCCAGTGCGATGTTTAAAACTCAAATCTTTAGAGAATTTAAAGGCTATAGAAATTTTGCATTAGCTGAAGATTTTGACCTTTTTATAAGGATTTCTGAAAAATATAAAGTTGCAAATATTGACGCCTTCTTGGTTAAGTATAGAATACACGGAGAAAATATAACCATAAAAAGATCAAAAGATCAAGAAAAGCATGAATTGGACATTCTTGAAAACATGCAGAAAAACTTAGGTATTTCGTTTAACACAAACACCTTAAAGCTGCATAAAGAGTTATTTACGAATAATTTAAATGATGCCCACTTCTCTGAATATTTTGAATTATTGGTAGCGATGAAAACTGCAAATATGAAATCTAAAAGATTCGATGTAGCTAAAATGAACCAGTTTTTATTTAATAAATGGTATGAAATACTGCTATCAAAAAGATCAAACATTAAGGCATTAAACTGGTATTTTAAAAAAGAATTATACCGTTCAGAATATGCTACTTTCAAACAGTTTCGAAAGATGTTTAAAAGTAGTTTTAGGGGATTGATAAACTAATTCCCCACCATCCATTTCATTTTTGTTTTGCCGATAGCTCTTGTTAAGAAAAAACTTACGCTATAGATAACCAAAAACCTAAACAACAGTATTCCTGTATTTTGCCATACGTTAAATTCAAGAAAGTTCAAATTTAAGGGTTGGAAAATTAGAGGGAGCCCTCTGCCAATAATAATCACATGGATTAGATAGATACCAAACGTGGTTTCCCGAGGTCGTAAATTTCGCTGTAACCAGTTTAAACTACCAACTTTTAACAATAATGCAAACATTATTAAAGAGTATATAATATTGCTAAAACGCAACGTATTGTATGCATCTTCTATACCAATGCTATTAAGATATGTAGATTCTCCAACGGCAATACAAAAGGCAACAACTGTTAAAAGTATTATTTTAAACCACGAAGTGGCCTTAATTATCGCCATTACCCTATCATAGTACTCATTAAAATAAACACCAAGCCATAAATAAAACACAAATCCAAAAATAGCGGTAGTATGGGTTGTGGCAATCCAGCCTTGATAAATGTTTACGCTATAAAACAGCGAAAATAACGCCAGAACAAAGCCAAACCAAAGGCTATATAAATGTTTTTTAAATAGCAATAAAATGGTAATACAGATCAGAAAGTTAAGGATAAACCAATAAGGGCTAATGAGTACCAGATGGGCAAAGGTTTCATAAATATAAAGGAAAATATTACTCCCTACCAGGCCCATAGCGCTTCCTCTGCTGTGCGCAATAAAACGATCTAAAATCCCTAACATAATTAATATAAATATCCAAAATAACCATGGTCCAATGGTTTTCTTAAATCTGTTTCTTAAATATTGAAAAGGTGTATATTCTTCAAATTTATGGTTAATTAAAAAACCCCCGATGAGAAAAAAGGCAATTGTACTGAACTTAAACGATTGTAGAATACAACTTTCAACAATATTTTCGAGCTGAGAGCTATAGTGATTTGGAGGAACAACTCCGCAATGCTCAATAACAATCCCTATCATAGATATACATCTGATGGTATCAACAAATGAAAAAGTCTTTTTTGGAGATGTTGTTACTTCTATTGTTTCGGTGCTCATTGAATATTTTCTTTAAAACAGGTTGCGAATATCCACAAAAAATGATCTTATATACAAAACCAAACTAGTTTTAACATATATGTATAAAGAATATTACGCATACCGAATGTAGTTATTAAATATTTGTGGTAATCTATTTAAAATCTGTAATCCGTTTAGATAAGTTAATTGAGTTCGGTAAAAGATTTCATTAATAATTGCGTTATCTTAGCTGTACTAACAATTAATTTTAGTATGATTAAAAAATTCCGAAAAATATTTTCTAAAAAGAACACTCAAATTATAGAATTTAAAGCAGAATTTAAGCAGTTGCTCAACGAGGAAAAACGTACAAAAAAACGGTTTTCTTTAGATGAAGAAAATCTGTATCCCTGTTTATCAGATAATACCGCGCAAACAGGCTTCGACAGGCATTATGTTTACCATCCTGCCTGGGCTACAAGAATCATCGTAAAAAACAATCCTGCTAAACATATTGATATCTCATCCACGCTACATTTCTGTTCTACCCTGTCGGCAATTTTACCCGTTGAGTTTTATGATTACCGGCCAGCAAAATTAGAATTACCGAATCTCAAATCCTTACCCGGCGACTTAATGAATTTACCTTTCGAAACGAACTCAGTTGAATCTTTGTCGTGCATGCATACTGTAGAACATATAGGTTTAGGGAGATACGGAGATCCGTTAGATTATGATGGCGATATTAAAGCAATAAATGAATTAAAACGGGTTTTAGCCCCTAAAGGTACGCTGCTGTTTGTAGTGCCACTCGGCGCTAAAGATACAATCTGTTTCAATGCTCACCGAATCTATTCAAAAGAGCAGACACTTAACTTATTTTCAGATTTAGAATTAAAAGAGTTCACATTAATACCTGAAAATGAGGAAGATGGAGGACTTATTAGAAATCCTGATCAGGAACTATTAAATAAACAATTTTACGGTTGTGGTTGCTTTTGGTTTACTAAGAAATAAATGTAATCCAGATACAAACCTCCCAAGGTTGCTTATCGAAAATGGGAAAACAATGAGGTAGATTTTTCACTCTCTCAACTGGGGAAAATTGCTGAGCTCTACGAAACTCCCATTCAGGAAATTATTATTCAATCAGATTTTAAACAGCACAAGATAGTTGGCCTTCGACAAAAAGGCATCAGTATTTTTAATGCCCTTAGCCTATCTTTAGATTAAACAAGCTGTAATCTTATGGCCTCTATAGATTCGGGTTTTGTAAGCACTTTACAAATACATTTAAGTTCGAAATCTGGGTATGCTTCTGTAAATTTTTTATACTTGGTGGGTTTAAACTGAACATCGTTATATTTAACCTCGTAAGCTTTGCCTTCTTTTAAACGTTGTTCTACAATAAAATCTACTTCATTACCATCAGCTGTACGCCAAAAATGCAGATTATCTGCATCATAAAGTTGTCTCAGCCTGATATATGCATAGTTTTCTAACAGCTCACCCTTATCTGCCCTATCATTCAGTTTAGAAAAATTGTTCAATAAGGCATTACGCAAACCGTTATCGTTAAAATAAACTTTGGGCATTTTAGTTAACTCTTTACGCACATTGCCATAAAAAGGGGTTAACAATTGTACGATAAAGGTTTTCTGCATTAAATAAATGTAATTTTCGATTGTAGAGCTGGCCATTTTTAGCGTATTCCCCAATTCGTTGTTATTAACCAGATTACCTATTTGGTCGGCCAATAACCTTGCCAATTGAAAAAATTTGAGTTCTTCTTTAATACCTGCCTCCAGGGCATCCTTTTTCATATAACTGTTCACAAGCTCTTTAAGCATTTCCTGCTTCTCTTGCTCCGTATCAGCCAAAACAACTGCCGGATAACCGCCATAAACCAGGTATTCATCAAATAAAGCGTTTATACGGCTTAATTGAAGGCCTTGATAGGCCGGCCTCTTGATCATCTGCACCCACTCCACGATCAGATTATCTTCACCTTTAAAATGAAGAAACTCATCAAAAGCCAGAGGAAAAAACTCGAACACCTTTTTCCTGCCCGCCAAACTATCCTTAAAACTTCTATCGATATAAAATGCACTGCTTCCAGTAGCAATAATCTTAAGCTTTGGTGAATATTTATCGTATAACAGCTTTAAAAAGTTACTTGGATCTTTTGCATACTGAACTTCATCGATGATAATATACAATCTCTTATCTGCAGGAACATCAGCCGGTAATAAAGTATAATTGAATATATTTTCGACATGATGATTTACAGCCTCTAAAATAGCGGGTCTTCGAAAGTTAAAAAATAAACCAGTTCGTTATCTTTTTCCAACTGCTCTGCTAACTGCTTAACAAGCGTAGTTTTACCGATCTGCCTGGGCCCTATTATAATAGTATGCTGAGGCTTAGCAAGATGATTTTTTAACGATTTTAGTGCTGTTGATCTTTCCATAATGATAAATATCAAATGCAAATATCGATGTTTTTAAGATACAAACTAAAAAATATCCGATAATTTTAATATACAAACTAAAAAATATCCGATAATTTTAAGACAAACAACTGTTATTACAAAAAAAGTGGCTCTTTAGGAGCCACTTTCAATTTCTATATTTCGAAAACTATTACAGTTTTCTAGCTACTTCTACTTGTTCGTAAGCTTCTACGATATCGCCAACTTCGATGTTGTTAAAGTTCTGAATGTTTAAACCACACTCGTAACCTTTATTCACCTCTTTAACATCATCTTTAAAGCGTTTTAACGATGCCAATTCACCAGTGTAAACTACAACACCATCTCTAACGATACGGATTTTGCTGTTACGGGTAATCTTACCATCTAATACCATACAACCTGCAATGGTACCCACTTTAGTGATTTTGAAAGTCTCGCGAATCTCAACGTTAGCCACAATTTTCTCTTCAAATTCCGGATCCAACATACCTTCCATTGCCGATTTAATTTCGTTGATTGCATCGTAAATGATAGAATATAAACGGATATCGATCTGCTCTGCTTCAGCTAACTTACGTGCACCTGTTGATGGACGTACCTGGAAACCGATAATAATCGCATCCGAAGCGGAAGCTAACAATACATCAGACTCTGAAATCTGACCAACACCTTTACTGATGATATTGATCTGGATCTGCTCAGTTGAAAGTTTCAATAATGAATCGGCTAAGGCCTCGATAGAACCATCCACATCACCTTTAACAATGATATTAAGCTCTTTAAAGTTACCGATAGCTAAACGACGACCGATCTCATCTAAAGTGATGTGTTTCTGCGTACGTAAGCCCTGCTCGCGTTGTAACTGCATCCGTTTGTTTGCAATATCACGTGCTTCAGTTTCGCTTTCTAAGGCGTTAAATCTATCACCTGCTGTAGGCGCGCCCTGCATACCCAAAACCTGTACCGGTTGTGATGGGCCTGCTGAATCTACTTTAGCACCACGCTCGTTGGTTAATGCTTTTACACGTCCACTGTAGCTACCTGCTAAAATCGGATCTCCAACTCTCAAAGTACCACCTTGAACAAGAACTGTAGTTACAATACCACGTCCTTTATCTAATGCCGACTCGATTACCGTACCTGTAGCACGCTTGTTCGGGTTAGCTTTCAATTCTAATAATTCGGCTTCTAATAATACTTTATCTAAAAGTAAATCAACGTTTAAGCCGCTTTTGCTCGAAATTTCCTGCGATTGGTATTTACCACCCCAGTCTTCAACCAAAATGTTCATTACCGATAACTGCTCACGTACTTTATCTGCGTTTGCACCTGGTTTATCTACCTTAGTAAAAGCAAATACTAAAGGTACACCTGCAGCCTGCGCGTGGTTAATCGCCTCTTTTGTTTGAGGCATCACCGCATCATCCGCAGCAATTACAATAATGGCAATATCGGCTGCTTTAGCACCACGTGCACGCATCGCGGTAAAGGCTTCGTGACCTGGTGTATCTAAGAAAGTTACTTTTTTACCGGTTGGCGTAGTTACCATGTAAGCACCAATGTGCTGTGTAATACCACCTGCCTCACCAGCTACCACATTTGCTTTACGGATATAATCCAGCAATGAGGTTTTACCGTGATCGACGTGCCCCATAATCGTAACAACCGGAGCTCTTTCGATTAAATCTTCTTCGTTATCTTCTTCCTCAATTACATTTTCTTCATCTTCATCTGGTTTAACGAATTGAATTTCGTAACCAAACTCATCTGCCACAATGGTTAAGGTTTCAGCATCTAAACGCTGGTTAATGGAAACGAACATACCTAGGCTCATACAAGTCCCAATAATTTTGGTAACCTGCACATCCATCATACTTGCTAACTCATTAGCTGTAACAAACTCTGTTACTTTTAATATTTTAGATTGCGATTCAAGCTCATTTGCAGCTTCCTCTGCATTAAATGCTACATCATCACGTTTCTGACGGCGCAATTTAGCACGTTGTGCAAATTTACCAGATTTACCTGCTCCGCTTAAACGGGCAAGTGTTGCTTTAATCTGATCTTGAATCTCTTTCTCAGTAGGTTCTTCTTTAGGTCCGCTTGGTGTAGCATTTCTATTTTGGAAACCTGGTCTGTTGTTATTTCTGTTACCCTGGTAAGGAGTACCGCCTTGTCCGGCTGGCCTGTTACCCTGGTATGGCGTACCACCACCTGGCCTGTTGCCTTGATAAGGCTGACGAGGCTGACCCGGTGCACCACCCTGACCTGCAGGATGCTGTCCTTGCTGCCCCTGACCACCAGGTTGACCTGGCTGTCCTGGCGCTCCAGGAGTTTTTTTGCGTTTACGCTTACGTTTAGCGGCTTCACTATCGCTAGATGAAGCTACCGGACCGTTTCTGCGATCAGGCGTAGTTGGTAAAACAATTTTACCAATAATATTCGGACCAGTTAATTTAACCGTACGTGCCTTAATTACTTCAGGCTCGTTGCTTACTGGTTTAGCTTCTGCTGGTTTTTCTTCTGCCTTAGGCTGATCAACTGGTTTTTCTGGCTCTGGTGCTTTTGCAACTGGTGCAGCTACAACCGGAGCAGGTGTTGGTGCCGGGGCAGGAGTTTCTTCTTTTTTAACCTCAACTGGTTTTTCTTCAGCTTTAGGCTGCTCTACCGGTTTTACCGGTTCAGGCGCTTTTTCAACTGGTGCAGCTGCTGGTATCGGAGTTTCCTCTTTCTTAACCGGACGTGTTTTTGAGTTAAGATCATTTAAATCGATCTTGCCCACAATCTTAACACCTGGTAAGGCGCCTTCTTCAGCTTTTTCTTCAGCCTTTGGTGTTGCAACCGGTGCTGCTGCCGCAGGAGTTGGTGCCGGTGCCGGCGTTTCTACCTTAGGTGTTTCAACAACCTTTGGTTTTTCTACCGGAGGAGTAAATGATTGAGCATTTTTGATTAAAATCTCTTCATTTTTCTCAAAATCGGTATTCTTTTTCGGCGCTTCTGCTGGCTTCTCAGTTTCAGGCTCGTCGCGACGTATTTTACCAATCACTATTTGTTTGGCTTCTTCTCTTACGATCTTATCTCCCTGATACTCTTTTAATAAGGCATTATACATCTCACCCGTAAGTTTAAACATAGGGCTCTTCTCGGCAGAGAATCCCTTTTTGTTTAAAAACTCAACGGCCGTACCCATGCCTATATTAAGTTCTTTAATAGCTTTAATTAAAATGATTGGTTTGTCGTCTGACATTTAGCTCCTGTTATTTTTTATAATAAAACAAAAGTAGTGTTTATTTGGCAATTACACCACTTATTCAAATTCTGACTGTAAAATCTGAACCACTTCTTTAATGGTTTCTTCTTCTAAGTCGGTGCGTTTTACCAAATCTTCTACTGTAAGTGCTAAAACACTCTTAGCAGTATCGCACCCGATAGCCTTTAATTCATCAATAATCCAGCTATCAATCTCATCTGAGAATTCTTCTAAATCCACATCCTCGTCGCTTTCTTCTCCAGCTTCGCGGTAAACATCAATTTCGTAACCGGTTAATTTACCAGCCAGTTTAATGTTATGTCCGCCACGTCCGATTGCCAACGAAACCTGATCTGGTTTTAAGTAAACCGATGCATGTTTGGTTTCATCATCCAATTTAATAGAAGTGATTTTAGCCGGGCTTAAAGCACGGGTAATGTACAATGAGATGTTGTTTGTGAAGTTAATCACATCAATATTTTCGTTTTTCAACTCGCGAACGATACCATGGATACGAGATCCTTTCATACCCACACATGCACCTACCGGATCAATACGATCGTCGTAAGATTCTACAGCAACTTTAGCACGCTCTCCTGGCTCGCGAACAATTTTCTTAACGGTAATTAAACCATCAAAAATCTCAGGAACCTCAAGTTCGAACAAACGCTGTAAAAATTCAGGTGCAGTTCTCGAAATGATAATTTTCGGATTGGCGTTGATCATTTCTACTTTAGAGATTACCGCTTTTACTGAATCGCCTTTTTTGAAATAATCAGCAGGAATCTGCTCCGTTTTAGGCATTAAAAGTTCGTTACCTTCATCATCTAAAACCAAAGTTTCTTTTTTCCAAACCTGATAAACCTCGCCAGTTACAATTTCACCAACACGGTCTTTATATTTTTTGAAAATTTCATCCTTCTCTAATTCCAATACTTTAGAAACGAGTGTTTGGCGAGCGGCTAAAATTGCTCTGCGACCAAAGCTCTCTAAAGTAATTTGCTCGATATAATCATCGCCAACTTCTAAAGTTGGGTCAAGTTTGTGTACATCAGCAAGTTCGATTTCTAAATCATCATCTTCAGAAAAGCCATCTTCCATTACTTTTCTTGTTCTCCAGATCTCCAAATCCCCGTTATCCGGGTTCACAATCACATCACAGTTTTCGTCTGTTCCGTATTTTTTACGCAACATGCTACGAAAAACCTCTTCCAACACACTGATCACCGTTGGGCGATCTATATTTTTGAAATCTTTGAACTCTTGAAAAGAGTCGATCAAATTAATTGTTGTAGTACTCATTCTTACTTAAATGAAATTAACACACTTGTTTCTAATATATCATTAAACGGAACAGTTGTTTGAACCGCTACCGCCTTTTTCCCTTTTTCTTTTACCGACTCTTCAATCAGTAAATCATTTTCTGTAACCGAAAGCAGTTTACCTTCTTTTTTTAAGCCATCTTTTAGTTTAATGCTTAAAGTACGGCCTACATTTTTGCTGTATTGGCGAACAAGCTTTAAAGGCTCGCCAACACCCGGCGAAGAAACTTCTAAATTATAAGCCTGCTCAATTGCATTTTCTTCTTCGAGATGAAAACCTACATGTCTGCTAATGGCCACACAATCCTGTATGCTAATACCTTCGTCGCCATCAACATGAATAATTAATTTGTTGTTTGGCAACATTTTCACTTCAACCAGAAATAACTCCGGCCGATCTGCAATTTTTTCCTCTACGAGGGCTGCAACTCTCTTTTCTACCTGCATATTTTAACCTGATTTCATAGAAAAAGGGGACACTGTCCCCTTCTCTTTTCTTCGATTACGATGCAAATGTAGTAATTTTTTAGACAAA
>Ga0308170_10000402_pt1 | contig 59129 bp, 75 predicted proteins | sample PhyBR2_2_FD_202136 | JGI IMG/M metagenome (GOLD analysis project Ga0308170, IMG submission 202136) | Phyllosphere microbial communities from UC Gill Tract Community Farm, Albany, California, United States - DLSLSB.R2 | ecosystem: Host-associated > Plants > Phyllosphere > Unclassified | place... | reverse complement strand
CCGTGCTGCCGTCGCGCCGATGAGAAGGCAAACGAAGCCGGACGTGCTCGATCCGATTCTGTTCAGCCCGACCATGACGTCCTGCGAACTGTTCGCGGAGCCCGTCGGCCCTACCGAGACGCCAGCAACGCTCGCGGCATTCACCACGTTCTCGTACACCGTCGAGTTACTCGATCCGTCCACGATGATGCCGGTCGAACCGCTGCCGATGGTGTTCCCCTCGACGTGGTTCAGGGAGCCGTTGACGAGCTGGATGCCAGCTCCCGAGCCAGCGGCGATCGTGTTCCCGCGAACGTGACAGTTCTGGCTTCCCACGAGGCTGATTGCGGGCTCCGAGCCAGTCGCCGTGATCTCGTTTTCGGCGATGATGCCGCGAGCATTGTTGAGCCGCACGAACGCTGACGACGAGCCATCGACCGTGTTCCCGCTGACGGTCACGGAGGTGCTCGTGTCGAAGCTCACCAGACCTGTGCCGGCCTGGGTGGGTGCTGCGGAGAACCCGATGAACCGGTTCCGTGCAACCGTCGCGGAGCGGCACTGCCGGGTTGTAGAGAGCGCAACGCTTCCCGGGGTGCTCAGTCCGACGTCACTCGCCGGGATGACCGACGTCGCGGGTGTGAACGACACCACCTGTGGGTTCCCGGATGCGCCAGCGGCGCCGGTCCAGATGAACGTGTTCCCGCTGACGTCGACGCCGCGGGCGCCGTAGAAGTGACACCAGCCGGAGACGGCCTGCGTCGCGGGCTTGTACGTGCCGCGCACGGTGTTGTTCACGAACCGGATGTTCTCGTAGTAGCCCGCATCGGTCTCGAGGGCGACGGTGTGGGAGCCGACCGGGTTCGGCGCCGGGTAGGTCGTGGATCCGACCGTCACCTCGCCGAAGAAGCAGCCGTCGATCAGCACGTCGCGGGTGGGAAGCCCGTCGAAGGATGAGGCGGGTTCCGCCTTCCAAGACGATCCCTGCATCGTGTTGACGTCGATCTGGACGGCCTCGATGTAGTTCCGGTTCGTGAGCGGGTTCATGCCGAGGAACGTGCACCCGATGATGCGGACGTTCCGGCAGCCGCCGAGGTCGATGTAGTGGCCGTTCGCCATTCCCTGCTCGAACGTGCAGTTGGTGAATGACAGGTTCTCGACGTGGTTCCATCCGGTGCCGATGTCGCCCTGGACCGTCGCGTAGTCGCCGAGCCATCGGAGGTTGCGGAAGTGGATGCTCCGGCCGCCGGCACCATAGCCGAGCGCGTTTGGGGCGGACTGGTTGACGAAGGTCGTCGACGACGAGCCGCGCAGGCACTTCACCGTGGCGCCATTGCCCTCGACGATGGTGTTCGACCCCACGATGACGGTCGCGTCCATGAGGTACACGTGATCGGCGCGCATCTCGAGCACACCACCGCCCGCGTTCGTGATGGCCGTGAGCGCAGCCTGGATCGCGGCCGAATCGCCGGTGGTCCCGTCTCCCACGGCACCGAACTGCTCCGGAGTCCATCGCGCGACGTACCGCTCGTCGAGCGCGGCAACGATGGGAGCCGGTGGGAGATTCGTCGTCCCGTCGTAGGGCGCGAAGAACGGCAGGGCGAGGTACGGGGTGGTACCGTCACCGGTCCGCTCAGTGTGGTCCGTCATGTCGACGGCCGGTTCCCCGGCGCCGAGCACCGGGTTTAACGCGGCCCACCGTGCGGTGGTGTCACGTCGCTTGAGGATCTGGGTCGGGTCCTGTGTGGTCGGCATCAGCCGTCTCCTTCTGGGGTAGTCGGTGCCGGCGTGCACGCGCCGGGAACGTCTTGAGTGGTGCCGTCGGTGAGGGTGAACCGGAAGACGGTGGACCCGTCGTCCGTGAGGGCGCATGCGACCGTGGCGACGCCGACGCCGTCAGAGCCCGCGGGGCCGGTGGGCCCGGTCGGCCCGGTCGGCCCGGTGGCTCCGGTCGCTCCTGTGGCACCCGTCGGCCCGGTGATGGACACGCCGTCGGCCCCGTCGGCCCCGTTGGTGCCGTCCTGCCCGGATGCCCCGGCGGCTCCGTCCTTGCCCGCGGCGCCCGTTTCCCCGGTCTTGCCCGTGCAGTCGCCGCCAGCGTTCTCGGTCGTGCCGTCCGTGTAGGTGATCGCCCACCCGGTAGCGGTGCACAGGCTGAACGCAACACCGCGGCCGTCGCGGCCCGCCGCTCCCACGGACCCAGCAGGGCCAGCGGGAGCGGGAGTCGGAGCCGCGACGGTAGGGAGGCCGTTCGCCTGCAACTTCCCGTTCGCCTGCGCTATGGCGTCGGACAGGTCCCCGTTCTGCTGCAGCAGCGTCGAGATCCGATCCCGCTGCACGTGGATCGTGTCGTCCTTGTCCGCCATCGCGGACGTGTTCGACCCGTAGAACGCGATCGCGACCGCCACGAGACTGGCGATCGCGACCGCGATGATGATGTTCGACTGCGTGAACCACTTCCGAATGCGGATCATGCGCCGCCCCCTCGGAGTGCCTGCCAGACGACGAGCAGCGACGGGATCACGATGCCCGCGACGGCCAGCCACGTCGTGGCGCGGGACTTCGCGTTCGCCTCGAGCTCGGCGACGCGGGCCACGAGGGCGTCGAACTGATCCTTGGTGACGAATCCGAGCTTGATCTCCTTCAACTCGTCCTTGACGTCCTGCCGGAAGTCCTTGAGGTTGCGGTTGACCTCGCCGAGCGTCACGTCGGTGTCTGGGCGCTCGTCGAGCGTCATGCTGGTCCCTTCCATGGGGTCGGCGTGGTCAGGACGTCGCGAGGTGCTTCGGGTCGTCTGTGTCGGAGGCCGGGACAGTGCCGGACTGCTCCACCTCCGCCGTCCCGACGGGGTCGGTCTCGACGGGGGTCGGGTGCACGTCGTAGTCGGCGTCAGCGAAAGCCGCAGCAGCGACGGTCGTGACGACCGGGACGCCCGGGTCCGAGGTGGAACCGGCGTCGATGACCTTCGCGGCGTCCGTGCGGATCTGCACGCCGAGCTCGGTCGCGAGCGCCTTCACCACGGCGGTGACGACGAGGATCGCGTTCGACTTGGTGAAGTGCCCGTCCGGTGCGACAGCGACGACAGCGGAGATGATCGCGAAGACGATCGCGGCTCCGGTCTTGAACGCGCCCTGCCACTTCGTGTTCACGAGGGGCAGCCAGTAGACGACGCCGGTGCCGACGAGCAGGAGCGCGATCTGCGTGAGGGTCTGCCAGTCGAGCAGCGTCGCCTTCCCGGCGGACTGAGCGGCCTGCAGGATGCCGAGCACCGCGACGGCGAGCGGGAGGAGCGTGGACGAGTAGCGGGTGATGATCGTGTTCATGGGGTCTCCTACTTGAACGAGGCGCGGATGACGTCGAAGCGGCGGGCGCCGACGTCGCCCTGGCTGGTGTAGCCGTAGAGCGGCACCTGCGGGGTGCCGTCGGCGCGCTTGAGGCCGCCTATGACGGAGACCTGCTCGGAGTTCAGCGACCGCGTCTTCCCGCCGCCGTAGATCAGGAGCGTTCCGCGCCCCTTCGAGTCGTGCTGGATCATGAACATGTCGTCGTCCTCCTCGTGGACGGTTGCGGGGATGAGGGTTGAGGTGTCCGCCGGGCGGGTGCCGCTGCCGGGGTGCAGGACCGCGCCGCCGTACGACGACAGCCAGCCGAGGACCGGCCGACGCCCGGTCTGCACGTACCGAGTGCCCGCGGTGACGGACGCGATGACGCCGACGCCCGCGGCGTCGGTCGCGGACTGGCCCCAGTCCTGCCAGTCGCCGGACTCGTACCCGGACCCGTCGAGGACGGTGACGTCCCCGTACGGGTAGTTCTCGTCGCCCGCCCACCGGGGGCCGGCGGTCGAACCGAAGACGAGCACGGCGCCGGCGAACGGCTTCTCCGTCAGTGGGTGCCGGTGCTCGGCGGGTGCGTTGTTCCACGCGGCCACCGCGGATGGGAGCGGGGTGCTGTTCTGGAAGCCCTGCCCGTCCTCGGACAGGGCAAGCCACGTCCACCGGGTGCACTTCCCGGGCTGGTTCCGTCCGGCCGCGTACCGGATCCCGTTGTCGCCGAGGCCGGCGAGCGTCCGGAACCGGGCTGCAGCGTTCGTCACGTCGAGCGTGAGCGTCATGCGGTGCTCCTAACCGATGCTGGTCGGCGCGATCAGGCGCACCGAAACGTCGAAGTTGCTGAAGTTCAGCGGCGCGGTCGAGTACGCCGAGACGACGTACTGGGTGCCCGCCTGCAGAGTCACCTCGGTGAGGAACTCGATGCCGAAGCCGGAGTTGTCGTTCGGGGCGCCGAACCCGGGGGACTGCGCGATCGGCGTGCCGACCGCTGCCTGCGTCGAGATGCCGAGCATGCGGCGGTTCCCGGCAGCGGTCGTGGGGACGGTGCACTTCATGCTGACCGCGTACCGGCCGGTCACCGGGACACCGAAGCTGCCGGCGCCGCCGGTGAAGCCGCCGCCGCCCTCCTGCGCGGACGTCGCCATCGACACGGACATCCACGTGGTTGCGCTGATGCCGGCGAGGGGGCGCTGCATGCGGAGGCGCGGTGCGATCGTCGTCGCGAACTCCCAGCCGGTGGCGCCGTACCGGTAGGTGACGCCGGTGTCGGTCTCGTAGAAGATGAGGCCGGGCCACACGTCGGTGCCGGTGGCGGCGTTCCTCACGGCGGAGGTGTCGGCGCGGTAGTTGCCGTATTCCGCGGCGTACGCGGCGACCTCAGTGAGGTCGGCGGCGTCCTGCGGGACACCCGATCCGGAGTACTGAGGTTCGCCCTTCGGGCCGGTGCTGTCGCGTGCCATGAGGCTCCTTCGTCAGTAGGTAGAGGTGATGCGGAGCGCGCCGGACATGCCGTCCTGGGCGAGCGACCGGAAGATGTTCTTGCCGCCGTGGTTCACGCCCACGCCGAACGAGCCACCCCCGGAGCGGAGCGCGTTGCCCCACGACTTCGGGAGGGTGTTCCAGCCGGGGCGAACGGCGAGCGGCACGGTGGTGCCATACCCGGGCTGCCCGGCGGGCTTCTTCGTGTACGCGTGAAGGGCGAAGTTCGGCGGGTTCCCGTACAGGGACACGACGGGCAGGTAGATCTCGACCTTCGCCACGTCCGCCGAGGCGGGCAGCGTGTCGGCGATCTTGCTGCCGTACGTCCACAGACCGGAGTACGAGTCCGACGCCCACACCTGCGCCTGCTGCCACCCGAACCGGTTCCACGAGCCAGCGTCGAGCGCCTGGAACACGTCGACGTGGCGGGACGTGGACTCGGCGGGCGGGTCCGGGGGCGTCGGCGCGGCCGGGGACGTGGACATGACGCCGAGCGCGAGCGGGCCGCCGTGCCAGCGGAGCCCCATGATCTGACCCGCGGCGGGAGTCGATCCGATGTAGGGGGCGGTGACGTCCCCGAACACGGTCGACAGGGTGACCAGGCTGGACGCGACCGCAGTGACCGTGCCAGTCGGCGCTTTCCCTACCGTTGGACCCATCACGAACGTCGTACCGTCGTCGAACGTCCACACGTTCACGGTCTCGTTCACCTCGGGGAGGTAGCTCGAGCCGAGCCGGGCCGGGATGCGGCCGCCGCCGACGTCGACCGTGCAGCCGGTCGCGGTCGCGGCGACGAACGTGCCCACGTCGGTGGTGACCTTCGTCTTCGCCTTGATGAGCGCGAGGATGAGGTCTTCCTGCCCGGTCACGTCTGCCCCACCTTCACGGTCGTCTGCTGGGTGGCGGCGTCGGTGCGGCGGATGCTCGACACGCGGCCCTGGTAGGGCGCGACGCCGATCTCGTGGACGGTGATGACGTCGCCGACCTGCCGGAGCGGGTTGAACGTTTCGGTGAGCGTGTGCTCGACGCCGGTGAGCTTCGACACTCGAGGCAGCCACGTGTTCACGTACGCCTGCGCCTGCGCCTTCGTCGTGATGAACTGCGACGAGTAGAACTTCGGCCGGCGGCGGAACGGCGACAGGGAACCGTCCGGCTCCCGCGCGCGCAGCGGACCGGTGAGGATCTCACCAGACGCGAGGATCGCGGACCCGTCCGTGCTGTCGTATGAGCGGACCGCGATCGCGTTGTACACCTGCTCGGCGTTCATGCCGCGCTCCACCGACTGCAGGTTCCCGTCCGGCCCGTCGGTGAGGACGTCGACGGGGTCGGGCCACACGTTGGGCCGCATCGACAGGGTGCCATCGGGGGTAATGAACGGGACGGCGTCGAGGGAGTAGTTCGCGAGGTCGTACACGGCCTGCAGCCGGTCCTCCTGGTACGCGACCTGCGACGACACGGCCGCGTCGGGGACATCAGCGGGCCTCGTCACCGGGAGGCTCGTGAGGCGCTGCACCTCCGTCCAGCAGGACCCGGTAGCGACGGGGGAGCCGGGCGTGTAGAACCGGTCGACCTGCACTCCGTAGAACAGGTCCGACAGGGTCACCTCGATCGTGTCACCGACGGTGATCGGGTTCCCGAGGAGCAGCATCTTCGTGGAGCTGATGGTCGGCGTCTCATCGACGAGGTACTGCCCCATCAGGACCCGTTCCGCGAACGCGGGTCCGTCCTGCACGAGCACGTACACCCACACCTGCGTGCCGAACGGGGACAGGACATCACCGATGGTCTCCGGGGCGATCGACCGGGCGAAGTCGTCCTGGTAGACGAACGTCAGTGACCCCGTCGACTGCACGAGCTGCGACTCGTCGTCGGTGAAGTCCGGTGCCGTGCACGGGAGATCTTGCAGCACCCGCTGCCCGTTCATGATGACGTCCGCGACCCACCGGTACGTGAACGACGAGCCCGTGAGCACGGTCGGCAACTGCGCGGAGGAGGGACGCATCGCCACCTCCTCGGTGCGGTCAGGTGGCGAGGCCCGCCAGCGTGTAGTCGGAGTCCCGCTGCAGGCGGGTCGTATACGCCGCGGCGCGGGCGTCGCGGGTTGGGTAGGCGGCGTCGATGTCGTCGCGGGACAGGGACGGCACGACCAGTCCGGGAGCGGGCGGTGCGACCTCGTCGCCGGTGAGCTGGTACTGGACGAGCTTGTTCGCGCCCGACGTGACTCGCTGCGGGATGCGGCAGGCGAAGAACAGCACCGGCGGGAGCGGCACGTTCGGCGGTGTGCGCACGCACACGACGGCCGGGTAGGTGACGTCGTAGCCGCCCCACATCGCGTCGAACTCGTCGGCATCAGCCGGGCGGAGGAGTCGGAGCAGCAGGGTGACGCCCTTGAGCCCGGACCGTTGCCCGTTGATGACGCGGCCGACGGATGCGCCCTGCGTCCAGATCGTGTCCCCGGGCGACTCCCACGACAGGGTGTCGGTCGATGGGACCCTCACCTTCACCTGCACTGCGAGGTTCGGGTTCAGTGGCTGCGTCACCCACGAATCCGTCGAGTCGACCGTGATCGCTCGGGAGTCGGTCATACCGAGCGAGTTCCCGTCGGCGTCGAACTGCTCCGCCTGGTAGCTCGCCGGCACGCCGAACGGCACCTCCTGGTCGATGACGACTGCGCCGCCGACCGCGAACAGGCGCACGCCCCCGCGGACGGGCATGGCACGCCCGCCCACGGTGCGTGTGACGGTGATCGTCTGCGTGCCGGCGACGAACGACGCGAACGTGACCTGCACACGCGGGCCGAGGTCGTCGTCGTCAAGGACGGTGATCGTCGGCGCCATGTAGCTCGTGTACGCGTTCCCACCGTCCACGACGCTCGTGTACTGCGACTCGGCGTTGCCGCCGTCGGCGACCATCATGGGTGCTCCCTCACTGTCGTCCGGCCTTGATCGACGCCTTCCGGCGCTTGCCGTCCTTCTCGATCTCGACCCGGATGACGTCGCGGAGACCGTCCCCGTAGAGGTAGACGTTCACCGGTGACTCCGCGGCCTGCTTCGGCGCGGTGATCGCCTGCATGACCCTCGCCGGGTCCGAGTTGATCGCCTTCACCACCGACCGCGTCCCCGGGTACGACATCGCCTGCGCCGACGACACCTCCTCGCCGATGGACAGCGCGGTCGGGATCTTGTCGTTGAACGCTGACCCCGCCGTGCCCCACACCGACCCGGACGTGCCGCCCGCCGCGAACTTCTGCAGCGGGCCGTGCCCGGCGGTGCCGCCATGCGACTGCGCGACCTTGTAGCCGCCCGTCGTCGCGAGGTTCGTCGCGCCGACGGCGTTCACCGCGACCGTGATCGACCGCGGGATACCTGCGATCGACGACGTGATCGCCGCGAGCTTCTGCTGCGCCGCAGCGATCTCCGCCTCCACGGTCGTCCGCTCCGACTCGGGAACGTTCGCGAGAGAGGCCTTCCACGCCGCGATGGCCGCTTCCGCAGCCTGCTTCTCGGTGAGCATCTTCGTCGTGTGGCCGCCAGGCACCGACGCGACCGTCTTCTTGTACTGGTCGATCGCCGCGTCCGCCGCCGTCTTGTTGACGTCGAGCTTCGTCGGCTTCACCTTGAGGTTGGACACGTCGTAGAGCTTGTTGATGTAGTCCTGCACCGCGGGCGTGAGCTGCCCCTGCGCGCGGAGTGCGTCCTCAAGCGCCGTCTTCGACTGCTTGTACGCAGCGACGCCGGCAGTCGTCGACCCGGTGGCCTTCGCCTGCGCTTCCGCCATTTGCTGCGCTGCCTGCACCTGGCCCTGGATCGCCTGCTGGTTCGCGACGGCCGCGGCCGAGTTCCCCTCGATCGCGGTGCCGTTCTCCTTGAACGCGTCCTTTGCCTGGTTCGTCGCCGACGAGACGCCCGTCTGCGCCTGCGCGACGGACAGCGCCCCGCCGTTGAGCAGGGTCAGGGCGTTCGTCAGCAGCCCGGCAGCGTCGTTCTCGAGCTGCATCGCCTGCGTCGCCTCACGAGTCGATGCGGCCTGCTTCTTCGCCGCGTCGGACGCCTTCTGGTACGCACCCGTGGTCATGCCGTACGCGTCCGCGTTCGACTTGATCGCGTTCGTCGCAGCGTTCGATGCGGAGTTCGCGGCGTCCTGCTGCGACTTCTGCTTCGCGACCGCCTTCGTCTGCGAGTCGATCTCGGTCTGCAGCTTCTTGAGGGCGTCGACGTGCTCGCCCGCGATCTTCGCCGCGGCCGACTGGCCGTTGCTGCCGAGGCGCGCGGCGCGAGCCTGCTCCTCGTACTTCTTGATCTGCGTGTCGAGGACGTCGGACACCTTGTCCTGCGCGTCGGCGTTGCCGGTGACGCTCTTCGTCAGGTCGGACAGGGTGAGCCCGTACTGCTTCGCGGTCGAGACGACCTTCGCCTGCTGGAGCTGCTGCGCGATCTGCTTCGTCGTGTACTGGCCGATCGCGTCGCCGTCCTGCTGCAGCGCGGACGTGTAGTCGGTCGTGGCGGCCGTGTTCGCCTTCGTGGCGTTCATCGCGACGAACGTGACCGCGGCGAGGCCGGCGAGGAGCCCGATGACGAGCCCGACCGGGTTCGCGGCCATCGCGGTGTTCATCGCGACGGCACCCTCGGCGACGGCAGCCTCACCGGCTGCAGCAGCGGGGGCGGTCGCGGCGACGGCGGCCTGCGCGGCTGCCTGCCCGGTGGTGGCCGCTGCGGACCGGGTCGACGCGCCCATGAGTGCGTCCATCGACGCGGACATGACGGTGATGCCGGCCTGCACGGCGGACCCGACTGCCTTCGCGCCCTCCCAGACCTTGAAGCCGAGCCACGCGGCACCAGCCCCCGCTGCGAGGGCGGGCAGCACGGGGCCGGCGGATGCGGCGACCTGGGCGATCTGGCCGATGCCGCCAGCGACCTCGATGACGACGAGGCCGACGGGGCGCATCGCGCCGAGCAGCGCGACCGCTCCGGACGCGAGGTCGCCGATGCCGCGGACGACGATCGGGAGGTCGTGGGAGGCCTCGTTCGCGAAGGTTGCGAGGCCGTTGCCGGACGCCCACGACTCGAAGCCGTCGGCGACGCGGACGATGAGCCGCTGTCCCTGCTCCATGAGCGGGTTCGCGATCTGGAAGCCCTTGACGAGGCCGGTCAGGATCGCGTTGCCCGCTTCTCCGAGGGAGTCGGTGAAGCCGACGACCTGGCCACGCAGGGCAGGGAGGTCCCCCGTGATGGTGCGTTCGGCCTGCTGGAAGTGCTCGAGCATCGCGCCTGCGGACGTCGCCGCGAGGCTGTCGAGGTCGCCCTTGAGCGACTGCAGCCCCGACCGGTACGCCTGGCCTGCGTCGGTTCCCTGGTCCATCGCGTTCTTGATGCCGAATACGGCGAGCACACCCGCGGCACCCATGCCGAGGAACGCGCCGCCGGCTGCTGTCGTGGCGCCGGCGAGCGGACCGATCGTGGAGATCAGGCCGACGATCCCGGTGGTGAGCAGACCGGTGCGGGTCGACGCGACCTGGAATGACTTGCCGCTGCCGTCCGCGGCAGCGCCGGACTCGCGGGTCGCGGCGGCGAGCTCGGACTCACCGGCCGCCGCCGCGGCTGCGGCGGCGGCTTCGCGGGCGTGGGCCTCGTTGAGCTGCTTCGTCAGCGCGGTCGCCCGGTCGACGGCTGCGGACTCGCGGTTCTGCGCCTCTGCGAGGGCGATGCGTCGAACCATCAGCTCGGACGCAGTGCGGGTGCCTTTCTCCTCGGCCTCGTTGAGTCGCTGCTGCGCGAGGTCTGCCTTCATCGAGGCGACGGCAGCTTTCTCCTGAGCTTCGGTGAGCTGCTGCTGCGACGTGGCGGCCGCTCGGGTGGCTGCGGATCCGCCGCCGCCCGCGCGCTCGACGACCTTGACGTCGATCGTCGCGGACTCGGCGTCGAGGGCGCGCACCGCGGCGTGCAGCATCGCGATGCGCTCTTCGGCGCGGTCGGCGTCTACGTCGACGCGGACGTCGGCGTTCATTGCCTTGAGCTCGCGGACGTCGTTCTTCGCCTTCGCGATCTTCCGGTCCCAGGCGGAGTCGTCGAGGTCGAGGAAGCCCTTGATGCCGCCGACTTCGGTGTCACTCATCGGTGGGCTCCTCGCTGTCGTCGGTGGTGTGGAAGTGCGCGCCGATGAGCGTCGCGGGGATGGTGACGATGCCGGTACCGGTGACGAGGTGCTCGTCGATGCTGAGCAGCCCGGACACGAGCGCGGCGAACTCGCGCCACGTGTGCGTGTTCAGGACCGTCGTCAGCCGAAGGTGGAGGTGCCGCTGGAAGTCGAAAGCGAGGAGGTCGAACCGGGCGATGATCTCGCCCCAGTCCGCGGCCTTCCGCTCGCCTGCGACGTCCGGCGGCACCTCGTACCACTCGTACGTGCCGGTCAGCTCGTCGTAGTCGCCTCGTCCGTACTGGGCGATGGCGTCGAGTCCGTCTCGGGGGCCGGCTTCGGCTCCGGCTTCGATGCTTTTGGGTCGACGGAGTTCCACATCCGCTCGGCGACTTCACGACCGCCCATGGTGTCGCCCATCGCAGTGTTCGCGGCGTGTTCGATGACGCCGGGGTGGATGCCGTCGGCACGCATCTCGTCGAGCGCTGCGCCAAGGAACATGCGCTGGTACTCCTCGTCGCCGATGCGGTCGTCGTCCGTGATCTCGACGCCATCCTCGCCAGCCTGGACGCGTTCGACGAGGCCCATGTACTTCCGGTACCGGACGACGGAAGAGGCGGTCGCAGGAGGGATCTCGTACGCCTTCCCGCGGATCGGGAGGACGAGCGGGTCGGCGAGTTCGTAGTAGTCGCGGAAGGTCATGAGCTGGGGACTCCTGGTTCGGAACGGGTGGGGACTGGAAGGGGTAGGCCGGGGCCGCCGCGTCCCCAGATACGGCGGCCCCGGGGTCTCACGCGCCGCGGGTGTACGCGAACGCGTTGCTCGTGCCGTTCGCCGTGGTGACGGTGACGGCGGCGGAACCAGCAGAGCCGGCGGGGAGCACGGCGGTGATGAGCTGGTCGTTCACGATCGCGAACGACGTCGCGGAGGTCGACCCGAACTTCACGGCAGACGCGCCGGTGAAGCCGGCGCCGAGGATCGCGACCGACGTGCCGGCCGCCTGCCCGCCCGGCGTTGCACCGGTCACGACCGGGGTGAGCGCCGACGTGAACGGGTTCTCGATGGTCTGCAGGGGGACGTCGGTGCCGGTGAACGTGACGGTCGCCTGCTCGAGGTTCTTCACCCCGGTGTTCGACCGCTTCCACGTCACGAGTGCGACGCCCTGGTACGCCTCGGGGCCGCCGGTCTTGTCGAACCAGCGGACACCAACGCGGGCCGCGTCGCCGAACTGGCCGATGCGGGCGCGGACGAGCTCCTGAGCGGGGTCGAGGACGCCGGCGTTCTTGCGGCGGAAGAACGACGCGTCCGCGGACCAGTCGTTCATCGTGACCTCGGACGATGCCCACCCGTCGGTGTCGTAGTCGGACGCGTCCTCGAGGTTCGGGTTGACGTTCGGGCTGTAGTCGTTCAGGCCCTTGAACTGGATGAAGCCGCCCGCGAGGGTCAGGTCGGGAGTGACCTGCAGGGCGAACTTGCGTGCGAGCTCGGTGCTCATGTGGGGTGCCTCCTAGGCGTGTGCGGGCATGCGGAAGTGCCCCCACTGGGGAGGGCTGCGTCTGGGGACGAACCGGACTTAGGGCCGGTGGCTGGTGGGCGGCCACTCGACGTCGACGTCGAACTGGTCCGCGCGCTCCTTCCGGAGCTTGTCGTCCTGCCCCATCGGCACGCTGTTGCGGCGGAGGCACTGGACGACGAGAGCGTCCCCGGCGGGGAGGTTGGTGAGGCCGTGGAGGGCGTTGAACACGGCGTAGCCGATGTCGTCGACCGAGCTGGGGTCGTTCGCGGTGCCCTTCATGGCGACCTGCAGGATGCCGGAGCCTTGCGTGATCTCGGGGTGGTCGTCGACGTCGACCCAGTTGAGGATGATCTGCGGGTTGTCGACGGCGCGTTCGGTGCCGCGGAAGATGACGACGTCGTCGGGAGCGTACGTGGCGGCGCCGGGCGACCAGACGCCAGCTCCCGCGTCGTCGAGGGCCTGCGCGAACGCCTCGACGAGCGCACGGACGGGGGAGGCGGGGATCACAGGCGCTCCTCGAACACTCGGGCGCATGCGCGCAGGGCTGGGTCGCGGGCTTCGACGATCCCGGTGGTGAGGAAGAACGACTGGCCGTGGGTGTGCGTCAGCGGGGCGCCGACGCGGCCGTGCCGGTAGTAGACGCCGAACTCCTGGTATCGGGCGTACGGGCCGGGGAACGTGATCGTGGCGCGGTGGCCGACGGCGGTGATGCTGGGGGAGCCGACGAGGTGCCCGGACTCGACGGGAACCTTCGGGGCGGTGACCTGGCGGACGACTTCCATGCCGGCGGCGACCGCCGGGGTGATGGCGGCGTTCTTGCGCGCCTGCAGTCCGTCCCAGTCGAACGTGTCCTCCCACTCGATCGACACGGGCGGCCTCCGCTCAGGTGAGGGTGATCTGCACGTGGTCGGGGAGGTCGAGGTCGCCGGATTCGTACACCGTTGCGGCGAGGACGCGGGCGGTCGCGCCGCGGATGGTCACGCGCGACTCGGCGACGAGCGTCGCAGCGTGCTCGAGCGGGGCGTAGACGGGTGCGTTCGCGACGACCTGCTCGCCCGTCGCTGTCCGCACGACCTTCACACCTCCGTCGATGAAGCACGGCACGTCGAGAGGTTCGGCGTACGAGGTGCCGTTGCCGCCTTCGCCGAGGTACTTCTCCACCGTGATGGTGTGCACGAACATGTCGTCGAGGTCGTCCATCACACCACCCGGACGTGCTGGCCGATGAGGCCGCGGTTCTGCAGGCGGCGGAGCGCCGACGGGACGAGGCTGGTCGCGGCGTCTGCGCGGGCTGCTGCGGCGGTCGCCGCGCCAGCGTAGGAGATGGTCGCGGAGCCGACGCTCTTCGACGTCGCGATGCCGCCCTGGGTGACGCCGCCCGCGTACGGCTTGATGCCGAGGGTGATCCACGCTGCTGCCTGCAGGCAGGTCGCGTCGGTGAGCGCCTGACGCACGACGGGGTCGACCGCAAGGCCGGTCTCGGGGTCCGTGTCGTACAACGCGGTGATGGTCGCGCGGAGCACGATGTCGCTGCACGCCTCGAGCGTTGCAGCGATGTCTGCGGGCGCGGCTGGTGCGCCCGGGAGCTTGTTGTAGTCCTCCGGGGAGGCCAGCGTGTCCGGAACGATGTAGCTGGTCATGCTGGCCTCCTCGGCGGTCTGGGTGGTGCTAGCGGGTGGTCGGGAGGCCGCGGAGGAGGCCGTGGGCCTTCTCGTTGCCGTACTCGAGACCGATCTCGCCGTAGAGCTGCTTCCGGTCGGACGCGCCGACCTTCGCGAGGTCCTCCTCGAAGAAGTGGCCCTTGCCCGGGATGTTCAGGAACACCGGGTTGAGCTGCTCGAGGGAGACGACGGCGAGGGCGTCGGCCGGCATCCACCGGTCGAGCATGATGTTGAACCGCGCGAAGTCGGTCTCGATCGTCTGGAAGTTCACGCCTCCGACGTTGCGGTCCGCGACCAGGTTGTTCTGGTTCGCGGCGTACGCGTTCGAGATGTTCCGCTTCTGCGAGGACCCGACGACGATCGTCGCGGTCTCGCCCTCGGCGATGCCGCCGTTGTCGAACACCGTCTGGAACAGGTCGTCGTAGTTCGCCTTCGTCGGCGCGGTGGCGGACAGCTTGTAGAGGCTGACGGTCGCGGTGCCGATGGTGATGGCGGTGCCGCCCTGCGTGGGAGCGACCTTGAACGACCCAGACGCCTTGCCGACGACGAAGTACACCCGGTTCGGGGTGATCGCGGTCGAGCCGCCGACGTCGGTGAAGATCACCTTGTCGTCGTTCGACAGGGTCGTCGACGCCTCGGTGATGGTGTCGGTCGCCGCGGACAGGCCGGTGTGGGCCTCGCCGAGGTTGATGACGTTCGTTTGGATCGCCTGCAGCAGACCACGCGTCTTGCGTGGGGCGGTGTTGTCGCCCGGCTTCGCGTAGACGCCGCGGATGAACGACGCCTCGACGTCGCGCGCGACCTGCTTGAGCGCCTGCTCGACCTGCCACGGCAGCTCGGCCGTGACGGGGTTCGTGCCGGCGATGTTCGCGCCGTTGTGGTTCCCGACGGCGGCCTGCTTGGTGTAGCTGACCTCGACGGTCTCCTGGTGGATCTCCACCACGTTGTCGACGTTGAAGCGCACGCGGTTCTCCGACGGCTGCGCGGGGGCACCCTCCACGCGCTGGCGGTTCTCGTCCGGGTCGCGGAGGTCGTAGCCCTGCCACTCGAACGTGGTGGACGTGGCCTCCTTGCCGCCGGTGAGACCACCGATGGCGGACAGGAGCGGGGTGTCTTCCGGCGAGACTCCGAAGAGCTCACCGACGTAGTTCGGCAGGTTGAACGTGGTCCCCTGCCCAACGATTCCAGGCATGTGCTGGCCTCTCTGGTTGGTTGGCTAGCCCTGAGCGGCTCGCTGCCGGGCGGCGGCGATGGCCTGCTTGAGGCGGATGGTCTCCTTGAAGTCGCGCTTCTCAGTCGCCGTGGCGAGCTGAGCTTCGAGCGACTGCACGGTGGCTCCCTGGTGTTCGCCGCCACCTGAGCGGGAAGGGGTTGCCTTGAGGGCGGCGTTGTCCTGCAGCGCCTTGGTGATCGCCGCCGTGATGGCGGCCCCATCGGTCGGCTCTACCGACGCGATGGTGGTCTTGAACTGCTCGTTGTTGAGCAGGAGCTGGGTGTTCGCGTCGCGGGCGGCCGGCGACTGCAGCACGGCGATCGTGAGGTCGCGGGCCTTGAGGTCGGCCTGCGCCTTGGAGAGGTCGCCGTCCTTCGCCTGCACCTGGCCGGAGAGGTCGGTGACCTTCTCCTGCAGCTTCGCGGGGTCCGTCTCTGGGGCCTCGAAGCCGAGGAGACCGCCGAGGCCCTTCGTGAACTGCTCGAACCGGTCGGCCGACTCCTGAGCCTTCTGCTCGGCGGCCGTCTTGCCGGTCTTCGCCTTGTCGAGGTCGGAGCGGACGTTCTGCAGCAGCGCCCACGCACGCTCGGGGTCGAAGTTGTCCTTCGTCCACGGGGCGTCGGTAGCGGCTCCCGCTCCGGCGCCGGCGCCAGCACCGGCGCCGGCCGCACCAGCACCGGCAGCGGCGGCGGCGGCAGCAGCAGCGTCGGCCTGACCGGCAGCAGCCGCGGGCCCGGCGCCGCCCTCTCCGCCGTTGTAGCGGATGCCCATGAGGGCGTGGCGGGTGCGGCCGATGACGGCCATGCCGTCGCGGTTGGCGACGACGGGGAGGGCGGTCTGGGGTGCGGTGCAGGTCACGGGAGCCTCCTGGGTTCCTCGGTTGGGCCGGACGCCTGGTCCGGCTGGGGTAGGTCGGTGACGGGGCCGAGCGGCCACCGGTTCTCGGTCATCGGTGCAGGCGGTGTCGGGACAGGCCACGGCCGTACTGAGCGCGGTAGGGCGGGCGTGCCAAGCGGCGACGCCAGTGGGCGTGGAGCACACCGATGAAGCACTGCGCGATGAAGCATCCGGCGAGGGCGGAGAGGAATGCGCTCACGGCGTCAGTCCTCGAGTGCTGTGCGCTGCGCGACGATGCGCATCCAGTCGACGAGTCCGAGGGTCGTGATGTAGTCCTGCCCCTCAGCGATCGCGCGGAGCATGCGGGTCCGTTCGCTGTCCTCGGCTGCGAAGCCCTGGCCCTTCGCTTGCAGGACGTAGCCGGTGAGGATGGCGCCGTCCTGCTCGTCAGCGAAGTGAGCAGCGACCGCCTCGTCGAGGGCGGCTTTGGTCTTGGCGCTCACGGGGCCTCCTGTAGCTGTTCGACGTCGACGCGGGTGCTACAGCAGCCGTCGAGCGACCGCAGGAACCGGGAGTAGGCGGACGTCGCGATGACAGTCCAGACCCGCTCCTGGTAGATGACCGCCGAGCCGACGCCGAGGATCACCGCAGGTGCTCCGGCGCGAAGATGCCGCGGTTGCCGCGCATCTGCACGTCCTCGAGCGCGGTGAGCGCGAGCGACTGGTTCCGGCCCTGCGGGACGCGGCGGGTGATCTCGGTGCCGAGGTCGACGATGCGGTCGCGGAGCGCGACGACGTCCTCGTGCTCGCTGGCGGTGAAGAACCGCTCGATCGCGCGGTCACGGTACGGGTCACCGGTCGGCGCCTTGTCGGCGGTGGTGCGCGACCGGACCATGGCGATCACGGACTCCGCGTCCTCGTGCGTGAGGGACCGTCCGCGGAGGCGCTCGATGATGTCGTCGACGTTGGTGCTCATGGTGGCCTCCTGGGGGTCAGCTGGTGAAGAGCGGGAGTTGCGCGTAGGCGTCACGCAGGTGGGGTTGCTCGCGGCGGGAGTTGCGGGCGAGGTCGTCGCGGCTGTTGACGTGGTCGCGGAGCCGCTTCTGCGCCCGCCGCACCTTCGTCTTCGCGTCGGCGGTCATGTCGGCGTCGAGCGCGTTCTCCTGCTGCCGTTTCGCCTTCCGGATCGCGAGTTCGAGGCGGCGCTGCTTCTGCACCGCCTTGTAGCGGGCGTCGTGCGCCGGGGTCCACGTCTGCCGGGGCGGGAGGACGGTGATGCCGGGGAACACGGCGATCAGCGAGTGCCGGCACTGCGGGTGAAACAGGCCCCTGCTGGTCGCCTCAGTGATCGTCGCGTCGACGTGCATCTCCGGGGCCACGATCGGCCCGTTCGTCAGCACAGCGCCCTGCCACGGCAGGCAAAGCGGGCACGGTGAGCCGGTATCCGGGACCGTGAAGTACTTGACGCCGATCGCCTGCATGCGTTCGAGGTGTGACGCGTTGAACGCGCGAGCGGCAGCGGTGCGGACCGCCATCTCGGTGTACGCCGACAGCGACCACTCGCGGCCGGTCCTGTCGGTGAACCCGGTGATGCCGTTCGACGTGAAGTCGCGCCACGCAATGGCCTGCGCCTGCGCCGGGGTCAGCTCGACGTCGAGCACCTGCACCCGGGCCGCCTGCGGGGCGAGCACCTTGTAAATGTCGTTATCGAGGCGAGTGAGCCGTCGTCGGACGTCCTGCAGCTCGGACACGAGGTCGGTGCGGATCGCCGCCTCCGCGCGCACCGAGTGCGGCACGGAGAAGTCGAAGCCGTTCGGCTGCCCGGCCGGGACGAGTGCGTTCCCCGGGGAGCGGGGCGGGCCGCCGCCGGGCGTCCCCCTGGACGCGCCCGGGGGCAGTGCCCGCCGCAGCCGGGACTCGATCGCTCGGACCGCTGCGCCGTCGTCGTGCTGGTGGATCTCGTCGAGTACGTCCCGGTCAGCCTGCGCGGCACCGTCGAGCAGCTCACCGTCGATGACCTCGTCGATCAGCGGCGGGACCTGTCGCTCGAGGCGGCGTGCGACCTCCAACGCGAGGCGTCGGATCGCGGGCCGCGCAGCCTCGAGCGACACGGCCCGGCGGAGGATGCGGGTGATGCCGTCGAGGAGCGCGGACTCCGACGAGATGTGCAGTGCGAGGAGCACGGCGACAGCCTCAGCGGTCGGCCGGCGCTGCTCCTGCTGCTGCCCCTGCGGGCTGCTGCTCGTCGCCATCGGCCGGCTCCTCGTCCTCGTTGTCGTTCGCGTCGAACAGCGGATCCGCGGGATCGCGCATCTGGCCGAGGGCTTCCTCCTCGCGGATGCGGTCCACCTCGGCCTGGATCTCCTCGTCGGGCACCTGGCCGGCCATCCGCACGCGAGTGAGGATCGACACGGCCCGGGCGCCGTCGAGCATCGAGATCGTCTGCGCGTTCTTCAGCGGGTCGACCTGCGACACCTCGGCGAACTCCACGTCGGGGAGTTCGTCGAACCACTTGCCGCCCTTCCCGGGGAACACGACGCCATCGATGGCGAGGGCGACCTGCGCGAGCTCCGCGAGTGCGGGCTTCGCGTAGAGCGCCTTCTTGTCGCGGGTGCGTTCCGAGTCGGACAGGTCCGCGGTGACCTCGGTCGCGGTGCGCTGCGCCTGCTGTACGTCGCGGAGGCCGAGGTGCACGGGCGAGTATCCGCACGTCGTCGCGATCTCCCGCTTGAGGGCGTCGATCGTGGCGAGGTGCTCGTCGACGCGGATCTCGAACTGGGTGGACGTGATCTGCGACGACACCGAGTCGCCCGGCTTCCCGAGCGCCTGCACGCCGACGTACACCGACTTGTTGACGTTGAACGTCGCGCCCTCGCCGGGCTTTCCCGTGTCGAGGAACGACTCGGGGACGGTGAGACGGCCCTGCCCGTTCTCGAGGTCACGCATCAGCGACGACCACGCCTGGTCGATCTTGTCGAACAGGTCCTCGATGCCGGCGAAGTCGGACCGGCCGAGGTTCGCGAGGGGGCCGAGCTTCCGCCAGTCGCGGGACGGGCGCGCGTTCGGCATGTACACGACTGCGAGGCGGTCCACGCCGGTCGCGACGGTGACCGCCGGGTTGACGAGCTCGGCGAGCCCGTCTACGCCGTCGAACTGCTCCAGCTCAGCGGCCGTGCGCAGCGACTCGTAGTGGTTGGTCTCCGGCAGCGTCGACATCGGGACGACACGGCCGAGGTTCGTCGGACCACCCTCGTGCAGCTCGTACGTGATCAGGCCACGCTCGTGCCGCTCGAGGAGCCGGTACACGGCGCCGCCCTGGCTGGTGTTGTCGTACTCGGTCCACAGCGTGACCGCGGTGAGGATGCCGTACCGGAACTCGGGGATCGCGCAGTCGTGAGCGAACGCGCGGAACCAGACGTGGTCGCGGAGGTCCGCGTCCCACGTGACCGCGAAGTACGTGCCGCCGGACGACGCCGCCAGCTCGCCGCCGTTCAGCAGCTCGGCGTGCGCCTGGTCGGAGCCCATGATCGTGTCAAGGCGGTCCTGCCCCGGGTGCTTCCACGTCGACTGCTTCTCACCCTCAGCGGGTGAGGCCAGGTCGTCGGGCTTCGGGTAACGCACCCGCGGGGCCTCAGCGAAGAGGAGGTCCGCGGAGAGCTGCGCGAGGTCCGCCGGCACCGGGAGGTGCATCTTCATGAGGTTCTCGGCGGCGTCCTGCCGCTGCCCCCACCACATCTTGGACAGCGCACCGATCACGCCGCCGCGGTACGGGACGCCGGAGCGGACGTGCGTGGTCGTCGGACCCGACTTGCCCTGGTAGATGTCCGCGAGGGTCGCGGTGTCGCCGACGTACCAGGCGTCGTGCTCGGCGAAGCGGGCGAACGCGATGTCCCACGGCTGCGGCGGCCATACGTCGACAGCGGGCATGCGTTGTCCCCTCTCAGGCTGCGAGCTTCACGTGGCTGCGCCAGATGTTCTCGGTGGTCTTGATCGCGTAGCGCAGAGCGTCCTGCGAGTGGTCGTTGGCCTTCACGGGCTTGTCCTCGCCCTGCTCGGCGGCCTTGGCGTCCCACACGTACTCGGTGACTTCCTTGATCCAGCCGGTGCACCGGTCGGAGATGAGGAGGTTCCCGGAGGACAGCAGCGACGCGGCGGTGCGGATGCCGTCGAGGACGTCGTTGTCGGCCTGCGTGGAGACGAGCCCGTCCTGCTGGAGCTGCACCCGGAACGACGCTGCGGACGGGTCGAGGATGACCCAGTCCGGTTGCAGCCGCGGCTGGTCCGGTGGCAGGTGCGGCTGCCCCAGCCACGCGCGGATCTCGGTGGAGAGCTGCGCGTCGGTGAGCTTCTGGTGCTCCGTCTTCGACTCGTACCGCCACTCGTCGATCGCGTACAGCTTCGGGTGGTGCCGGCCGTACGCGTCGGTGTGGAGGGCTATGCCGAGGAGGATCGCGGACGTGGGGTTCGTGGTGCCGTAGTCGATGCCGACGGCGAGAAGCTTCCACATCGTGGGGAGCTGGTCCCAGGCGATCTGGTGCTTCTTCGGGTCCCACATGTCGAAGATCGCGCCTTCGGCGTTGGTCCAGAGGCCGCGGATGAACCGGTCGTAGAAGATGCCGGTGAACGACGCCTTCATGTCGCGGACGTACTCGTCGGTGAGTGACGGGTTGTCGTCCATCGTGAAGTGGAAGACGATCAGGTTCTTCGCCTCGGCCATGAGGATGTACTGCTGCCGGAGCCAGTGGTTGAACGAGCCCGGGTTCGTCGTCGCGAGGAGCCGCGAGTGCGGGGTGCGGAGACGGGTGAGGAGCATCTCCCAGAACCCGAGCGGGAGCAGCGTCGCCTCGTCGACGTACGCGATCTCGATCGTGCCGCCTCGGATCTTCTCCTCAGCGCGGACGTCGTTCGCTCCGACGAGGTGCACTTCCCGGCCGAGGATCGTCGCCGTCGACGAGCCGCGGGTGTGCACGGTCTGCGCGGCGAGAGCGCCGAACAGGTTCGGGTCCTGCAGCGGTTCGATGATGTTGCGTTCGATGGTCTGTAGCGTCTTGCCGATGATGACGATGAGGCCGACACCGCGTGCGCCGCGGATCGCGAAGAGGAACGCGAACAGCGACGCGATGGTCTTCCCGCCGGACACGGCGCCGACCCAGAGGGCCAGCTTCCGCGTCGTGGAGGCGGTGATCGACCAGACCTGCTTCGGGGACAGCGCCGGAGCGGACACGGCACCTCCTGGGGCTACTCGGCTGCCAGCGCCTCGCTGAGCCGTTGCATGGCGAACTGCTCGACCTGCACCTCATCGAGCCCCATGCGGGCCGCGTAGCGCCGTGCGACGAACAGGGCGCCAGGCTGGTGCGCCGCTTTCATCGCGAACGCGAGGTAGAACAGCTCGAGCGCGACCGGGAGCGTCTGCTCCTCGGAGAACACGGAGGTCTGAGCGGCACGCGCCTCGGGGAGGAGCTCCTGCCCGATCACGGCCTGAATCTCTCGGAGCGTCGCCATGATCAGCCTCTCGTGTGGTGGTCGTGCACCGGCCCGGCAGCAACCCGAATACCGCCGGGCCGGGCGTCTGTACCCCACGATCGGGGTGGTTCGTGGTCTCAGCCCGCGCTACGCGAGCATTTCGTCCCCCGACTCGGGCGGAGAGTACGAATCCGCTGCCGCCTTGAAGCCGGCAGCGAGCGTGTCGAGCAGCGAGTGCGCCGTCTCAACCCCTGACGTGTCCTTCTCGAGGTACTTCGTGACCTTGTCGAACGCGACACCAGCCGTGGTGACCGCGGTCCGCTGCACCTCGACCGGGGGCTTGTCGAGCAGCTCCTCGCTGTACGTGTTGTCCCGCCCGCCGAACGCGTACACCAGGTACGGGCCGTCGAGGTCGTCGAGCATCTTCTCCGCCCGACCGAGCATCTTCTCCGCGAGACGCTGACGGCCAGCGGCGAGATCGATCGACCGTGCCTGCACCGCGACCGCTGTCGCCGCACGGGAGAAGTCGAGGCCGAGGGCCTTCGCGATCCGCGTGACCGTGGAGTTCCCCAGGCCGAGCTCCGCAGCGATCGCGTTGCGGCCCATGCCCTGACCGTGCAGGGCAGCCACACGCGCACGCACGGCAGGGTCCTGGACTGGGCCAGGCCCAGGCCCAGGCCCAGGCCCAGTGGTCTCGTCGGTCATGGTGCTCGTTCCTGCTCGCCGCCTGGACGAGCATCGGAGGGTGGGTCAGTCTCGGTCTTGCACGACGTCGTCCATGACCTGGTTGATCTCGGAGACGGTGTTCGGGTGGAGGGTTGGGTCTGGTCGGCGGTTCGTGCGGGTGCGGTGGGCGCTGACGTCGGGGTCGTGCTCGGTCACGCGGTGGTCTCGTCTCCCGTGGGGGGAGTGTCTTCGCCGGTGGGGACCGGGGTGTACTTCTGCACGAGGGCGGAGAGTGCTGCGGTGTCGACGTTCGCTGATGCGGTGACGCGCACGGTGGTTGGGCCGCCTGGGTTCAGGTACTCGACGGTGACGGTGGAGGGGTCGATCGCGTCCGTGTCCCAGCCTGCGAGAGTCGCGAGTTCGGCGTTGAAGGCGTTGCCGAGGTTGAGGCCTGCCACGTGTCCTCCTTGCGGGTAGCGTGCCGGTATGACACTTCGCATCTACGGCCCGGGATTGCCCGACGGTGGCCGGGTTCTTCAGCCGGCGGTTCCTCTCGACGCGAAGGACGTCTCGTCGCTCCTGGAGCCGGGCGTTCACTCTTTGCCGACTGCGGGCGGGCGGCTGTTGTACTGGCGTGGAGGCGACGGGTCGCCGTTCACCATCGCCTGGTCCCCGGAGGAGTAGACGAGGGTTCGGGGTGGGCGCAGGTCGTCTCGGCGGGGAGATCAGCGCCGTACTGCGGCGGCCTTCGCGAGCATGGCTGGACTCGCGTTGACGCCCACCCCGTGAGGGGTTCCCCGTGCTCGGCGCCGTGTGCGGTGAGTCGCTGCGCGGCCGGTGTCCCCACTGGTAGCCGGTTAGGTGGCCTGGGGCGGCGGCGGATGCGGGAGCAGTGCGTGTCGGCGGGCCGGGGAAGAGACAAGGCGCGTCCCGCTGGGCCGGGGATCCGACCGTCGCAGACGTCTCCACTCGCGGAGACACGTCCTGGTACCGGCGGCGGGAATCGAACCCGCGACGAGATCGCTCTGCCACTGAGCTACGCCGGATACACGAACGGCCCGGACCGTGAGGTCTGGGCCGAGTCGTGGTGCATGCGAAGCATATCGCATCGGTGTCGCATTCGCGTGTGACCCGAACGGGGGTCAGTCCTCCTTTCGTCCCCTACGGCGCCCGTGCTCGGCGGCGTAGGTCGTGAGGGTGGAGAGCTTCACGTACCGGCGGCCGTTGATCTCGATCGTGTGGAGCCCGCGGTCCATCCACCGGTACACCGTCGACCGGTTGCGGCGGATCCGCTTCGCCGCAGAGTCGAGCGGCATCCACTCATCCCTCATCGACGTCCAGCTTCCAGCACGTGCACGGGAGCGTCGGCTGCACACTCACGAGGTCGTCGTACGCACGGGGGTCCGGTTCTCCCACCTCGCAGTTCTCGTCGTGCGGTGCTGCCTCGATGAGCCGCCGGAGCCGATCGACCTCGGGCGTGGTGTCAGCCGCCGCACCGCCCTCGGCGTACGGCTCGCGGAGGTGCGCGAGCAGCTCGAGCACTTCGGTGTTGCCCCACGGAGACGCCGTGTCCTCGTTCACGTACCGGGCGAGGTCGATGCGGGTGACGACCTCGTGCAGCACGCCGGCCGCGGTCGGCACCGTCGGGCGCTCGTCGAGTGGGACGGTCGGGTGCGCGATCGGGTAGGTCCGGTGCCCGGGCGTGCTTGCCTCGTGCACGGCGGCCGAGCCGAGGTCCCACTGCCCGAACCCGCACGAGTCGCACATGTACGTCGTCGCGGGGATCGACGCGATGTGCTCGTGCTGGCAGCGGGTACACCAGACCTTCGGGTCCGAGCGGTGCTCGTGCGCAGCGACCTGGTACTCGATGGCCGTCGCTGCTCGGCTGAGCAGGACGCCTACCTCGGTGCCGCGGTACGGCCCGTCTGCTGCTGCGCGGAGCTGCTCGGGCGTGATGTGGTCGATCATGCGGGGACCTCTTCGATGCGGGGGACGGTCGTCCCGACGGCGATCTGCCGGACGATGCGCGCGACCTTCCGGTCCGCGGCCCGGCGGGCGGACGACTGGTCTTCGGAGCCGACGCCGACCTGCACGGTCCCGTCGCCGGTGGTCGCGACGAGCACGTGCGAGCAGGACTCGCACCACACGGTGACGTCGCGGATCTCCGCGTCGGGCTTCCAGTCCGCGGTGACGGCGAGTTCCCCGCAGACCTCGCAGGGGCGGCGCCAGTGCGGCCGGTCGGGTCGGGCCTCAAGCGGGAACCGGGAGTACACCGCCTCGATGGTGCGCGCGATGTCGTGCAGGAACTCGGGGCCGCCCGGGTGTGCTGCGATCCGATCGAGGTGCAGCAGCAGCCAGTCGGTGAGGTCACGGACGAGGCCGGCGGCGCCGGGCGGAGTCGTCGTGGACCGGAACCCAAGGAGCACGCCGTCGGTGGTCCACTCACCGGAGCGGAGCGCGACCTTGAGCGTCGAGATCGACAGTTCGCGCGCCCAGCGGCGGACGTGGCCGACGAGGTCGACGTAGATCGCGTCGGCGTCGTCGAGCGCTCCGACATGCAGCGGAGCCGGCGGGGTGCGGGATGGTGCGCCGGGCTGGCCGTCGCGGACCGCGCCGCCGGGCTGCCGACGGATGCGGACGTACTCGACGAGCTCGGGCGCTTCGGTGAGGCGGCGCCGTGCCCGCTCGACGAGCAGCGCGAGCGTCAGCTCGTCGTCGTGGGTGTCGGTGATGGTCACGGGGTGGCCTCCTCGGCGGGGATCGGTTCAGTGCAGGTCGGGCAGGTGTCCTCCGTACCGTCGACGCGGGAAGTGACGCCGCAGCGGTTCTCCTGGTCTGAGAAGTGCCGGTGGAACGCCGGCGTCGGGCCGCAGGGATACGGCTTGATCGCCTCGGGCCGGACACCGTAGTGCTCGGCGCGCTCCCACACGAGCTCGCCGGACTCCTCCGCGGCGTACTCGGCGGCCCACCGCCAGGCGTCGTCGCCTGTGAGGCCCTGCGCGAGGGCGTCGGCGAGGAACGCGACTTGCCGTGCCTGGACAAGGGCGATCGTGCGGTCGGCTGCCTCCTGCCGGTGCTCGTCGGTGCGAATGCCCTCGAACCACCCGGTGTCCCAGACCTCGTGGCCGAGAGCGGACGCGTAGAGGGCCGGCACCTCGACAGTGAGCGTTCGCACCTCGCCTTCTTCGGCGAGCGGGTAGAGCTCGTGTGCGTAGCGGCGCTTCGTGCGGCGCTGCTCGGTGTTCTCGGTCATTGGTCTCTCCTGGTCTGGTCGTGCTCCTCGCGGAGCTGTCGTGCGCGTGCGGCTCGCTGCTCGGCCGCGGCGAGGAAGGTCGTGGACTTCGGGTCGCCGTACTCGTACGGGCCGAGGTCGTTGCCTTGGGTGAGAGTCACGGCTGCTCCGGTTCCCACGTCTTGGTGATGGTGATCGGCTCCTCGTCGGGGAGCTTCATCTCGACGTAGGTCGAGACGGAACCGACCTCAGTGCGGGTGCCGTTGTCCCACTCGATGACGACCGTGCCCTTGAGCTGGATCGTCCCGATGTCTCGCGAGGCCATCAGAACGGCGTCTCGTCGTCGTAGGTTCCGGGCTGCGACCACACGTCGTTCCCCTGCTGGCCCGCGCCCTGCTGCTGCGTCGACGACCATGCGCCGCCCTGCTGCTGCCCGCCCGGCTGCGCGGTGGTCCAGCCCTGGTCCGGCTGATTGCCCGCCGGCACCGCGCTCGCCCCGCCACGGCCATCCTGGCGCTGCGCCCGTGTGACCTGCGCGGTCGCGTACCGGAGCGACGGGCCGATCTCGTCGACCTGCAGCTCGATGCTCGTCCGCTGCTGGCCCTCGCGGTCCCGGTACGACCGCTGAACGAGGCGGCCCTGCGCGACGACCCGCGCGCCCTTCGTCAGCGACCCGGCGATGTGCTCGGCGAACTCACGCCAGGCCGACGCGCGGAGGAACAGCGCGTCGCCGTCCACCCACTCGTTCGCCTGCCGGTCGAACGTCTTCGGGGTCGACGCGATCGTGAAGTTCACGACCGCGAGGCCGTTCTGCGTGTACCGCAGCTCGGGGTCGGCGGTGAGGTTGCCGACGACGGTGATGACGGTCTCGCCGCTCATGCTGCGAACTCCTCGGTGTTGATGTGCTGGTCGAGGAGGTCGGGTCGGAAGCCGCCCCACACCTCGTCGATGAACCCGGCCGGACTGGTCGGGTCAGGGGTCTGGACGACGACGATCGGAGCGGCGGCGACGCCAAGCTCACGGGCGGCGGCGATCACGCCCTCGTCCTCAGCAGAGTCGTGGATGAACGGCACCTTCCGGTCTTCGAGCCACTTCTGGGTCATGCGGCACTGCACGCATGCGGGCTTGGAGTAGACCCGAACGGTCTGTTGGGTGGTCGTCATGCTGCGTGTCCTCTCGGTGATGCGGCTCGTGCCGCCCTGCTGATCGCGGCGCGCTCACGGCGCCGCTGGTTCTCGATGCGCTGCGCCCGCTTCTCCGCGGCGTAGCGCAGGTTCCACTCGCCGACCTCGACGAGCGCCTGCGCCCAGTCGTCCTCGTCGAGCGGGTGGTAGATCTCCCGCTTCCGTGCCTTGTGCACGGCTCGCATCGCCCGGTCGCGGCGTCCGCCCGGCATCTCGGCGATGACGTCGACGACGTTGAGCGAGGCAACGAACACGTCCCAGTCGGCGGCGATCATGCGACCACCCCCGGCAGGTCGAGCACGTCCACCGCGATCCGCCGGACCTCGGCGGGCTTCTCGCACGCCCTCGCGATGTACGCCGTCGACCGGATCACCGGCGCCGGCGACCGGCGGAGGATCACCTGAGCGAGCTCCACCGCGTGCGACGCCTTGAGCGGGCCGACGATCGGCTCGAACAGCTCGAGCACCGCGGGGAGGTCGTCCACACCGACACGCTTCGCCTCGAAGATGACCTCCTCCGACAAGTCAGTCCGCTCGCCCGCACGGTCACCTACGTGACCTGACTCAGGAACGTAGGTCTTGTCAGTCAAGTCAGTCTGACTCTGACTCTGACTCTGACTCTGACTCTGCTTTTCGACGGGTTCGTCGTCGCCAGCCGAGCCGGTAACCGAGTCGGTATCCGACTGGGTTTCGGTTCGGTTCTTGCGAGGACGGCCGCCCTTCCGCCCGTTCGCCTGATTCCGGGCCTCACGCGCCTCCCGGTCGGCGATGGTGTCCTGGTGGTCCGCGTAGTTGTGGATCACGTAGACGTCGCCGTCGACCGTGAGAGTAGGCCGCTCCGGATGGTTCGTCTCGAGCTCCTTGAGCGCTCGCGCCTTCCACTTCGCCTTCGCCACACGCACCGGCACACGACCGTCGAGATCCTGCTCGCGGGAGTACGCGTTCAGCTCGACGAACGCTCGGAACGCGGCGTCCGACAGCGGGCGGATCTTCGGGTGGTCAGGGAAGCTGATCGGGAACTTCATCCACAACCGCGTGTCCTTCGGCATCTCGCCCTCCTTCCATTCGTCTTCGTGCTTCCGCCGCGCTGATCTCGCGCCAGCCGCCGGCGTCGTCGTAGAGCACCCACGAGGCACGCAGCGTCCCGACGTCGGTCCGGAGCCACCGCCGTGCCGGCCACTCCCTCGGGTCCTGTCCCATCGGCACCCGCCAGCCGTCCTCGAGCGCGGCCCGCAGGTTCTCCGTCCGCCACCCGTGACAGCCAGTCGTCCCCGTCCCGCAGAGGAGCTGCAGGTTCGACGGGACAGTGAGGCCGCCCTGCGACCGGTTCAGGCGGTGGTCACGGTTCGATCCCGGCGCGCGGAGGCACCGCTGACACAGCTCCTCGTCGCGCTCGGTGGCGATGACGTACGCACGCGCCTCCTCAGCCGGGGTAGGGCGCGGCGCTTTCGGGCCGATCACGCCGCGCCGTCCATGTCGAGCAGATCGAACAGCGACGGGAGCTCCTGCTTGCGGTCCTCCTGCCGGAGGTACGCGAGCCCGTCGCGGAACGAGTTCGGGTTGAGCTCCGCAGCCCGACCGCGCCGGCCGAGCTTCAGGGCCCGGAGCGGTACCGTGAACAGCCCACCGAACGGGTCGTAGACGACGTCGCCGGGGTTCGAGTACCGCTCGATGAGCCGGTCGACGATGTCGAACTGCAGCGGGCAGATGTGGAACTCGAGGTTGCGGCGGGACTGCTCCCCGTTGAGGGTCTGCATCCTGTTGACGTCGTGCCAGACGTCTGGGTGCCAGGACCCGGGGGCGAGGGACATGAACGTCGACGGGAGCGCGTTGCGCTCGTGGAGGGTCTCGCCGGTCGTGACGTGGTCGTCGAAGTCGTAGACCTCGCGGAGGGTCTGCTCGGTGAAGAACCGGGACCGGTCCTCCGGCTTCATCGCGACCAGCTCGTCCGGGGTGAGGTGCCGGTTCCCCGACGACCGCCAGAACGCGTGCGCGTCGACCTGCCAGCGGGCGAGGGAGTAGTCCGCGACCTCCTTGCGGATTGGCTCGTCGGCGTACCCCTTCGCCCGGTCCGTCTGCGGCTTGTGGAACAGCAGGATGTACTCCGGCGAGCCGACGCCCATCTTCGAGCTGTCCTTCCGCATCTCGGTGTACCCGAGCCGGTAGGTCTGGTTGTTCTCCCGCACGACGTCCGTGACGACGGTGATCATGCCGAGGTAGTCGAAGCCGTGCTTCTGCCCGTGGAACAGCGCCTCGGCGTGGAACGGCGAGACTGTCGGCACGCCGGCGCCGGTGACGGAGCCGAACAGGATCCGGTCCTTCACGTGGCAGGCGTAGATCCGTCCCGGCTTCAGCACCCGGTGGAGTTCCGGGGTGAGGAAGTCCATCTGCGCCCAGAAGTGCGCGTTGTCGTCGGTGTGCCCGAAGTCGTTGTACGACGGCGTGTACTCGTAGTGGTTCGAGAACGGGATGCTCGTCACGATCAGATCGACGGAGTTGTCGTCCATCCCCATCGTCTCGGGCACGCAGTCGTTGTGTGCGACCGTCCATCCGTCGCCGGACTCCGCGACCCGCTCGACACCCATCGTGCGGGTCAGCTCGGCGCTGATCGCGGCCGGGTTCAGGCCGAACTCGCGGAGCACCTCGGACATGCGGTCGGTGAGCGCTTCGTGCTGCTGCCACTTCTCCATCAGGATCCGGATCACTTCCCGCTCCGACTCAGCGAGGACGATGTCGATGCGGACCGGGTGCTGCTGCTGGAACCGCTGGATGCGGTGCACGGCCTGGATGAAGTCGTTGAACTTGAAGTCGACGCCGACGAAGATCGCGCGGTGGCAGTGGCGCTGGAAGTTGCAGCCCGACCCGGAGAGGATCGGTTTCGTCGCCAGCAGCCGGGACCGTCCCTCCGCGAAATCGACGACGCGGCGTTCCCGCTCCACCAGATCGAGGGAACCGAACACCTCGGACACGTCCGGGACGGCCGCCGTGATCGCGCGACGCTCGTCCTCGAGGTCGTGCCAGAGGATGAAGTGGTCCTCCGGATCCTCAGCGACGAGCTCGGCGAGCTTTGCGACCCGCATCGGGAGGGTGTCCCGCTTCTCCTTCGCCGCCTCCGCGACGCCCATCTGTGCACCGCGGAACAGCTGCCCCTGCCCGTCCCGGTCGACGGGAGTGTCCAGGCCTTCGACGGACACCTCGTGGAAGCGCACGTCGATCGGCGGCAGCGCGTACCCGTCGTCGGAGTAGCCGAGGTCTGACGGGCGCTGGACGAACACCGCCCAGGTGTTCAGCCACAGGTAGAACTCGCGCTCCTTGTGCGGGTACAGGCGCAGGTTGTTCGCCTTCGTCGAGTCGCGCTGGAAGAAGCGCGTGAGCGCCTGCCCGGTATCCATGATCCCGAGGAAGCCGGCGTAGTGGATCAGCTCCTTGTACCGGTTCGGGGACGGGGTGGCCGTCGCGACGAACCGGAACTCGACGTCATCGAACAGGGGCAGGAACGTCTGGTACGTCTTCGACCCGAACGACCGCAGGATCGACGCTTCATCGAGGGACACCGCCGTAAAGGCAGACGGGTCGAGCTTGCCGTCGCGGACCGGCTCGTAGTTCGTCAGATAGATCCGGCCAGGCACGAGGCCGTTGGCAGGGACCTGCTGGATGAACTCGATGTCGATGCCGAGCTTGCCAGCATCCGCGATGATGTCCGGGCGGACGCCGTACGGGGCGACGAGCAGCGCAGCGCCGCCCTTGTCGGCGATGACGAGGCGCAGCGTCTCGAGCTGCATGAACGTCTTCCCGAGGCCGAACGCGGCGAAGATCGCTCTCCGGCCGCCGGCGACCGCCCACTGCACGATGTCCCGCTGGTGGGGAAGCAGCATCGGGTTGATGGTGTCCGGGTCGATCGGCCAGCCGAAGGATCGGTCGAACGCGACCTTGTCGCGGAGGAACGCCTCGTAGCGTTCGAGGTTGGTGGTGGTCACGGTCGTGACTCCTTCTGGCTGGGCCGTCCGGGCCCGTAGTTCGCGGGCAGGTTGTGGTCGTCGCGGATGCGGCGGACGCTGATGCGGGAGATGCCGACTTCGCGGGCGATGTGCGCGTCGCGGGCGCCGGCCTTCACGAGCTCTACGACGCGGCGGCGCTGACCGGTGGTCATCGGCTGGCCACTCACGGCGTCACCGCCTCGACGAGCAGCTCGAGCGACTGCCGGACGCCGGGCCGGTGCGTGATCACAGGCATGACCTTCGCCATAAGGTCCGGGGTGTCATCGGGCACGATGCCGGCGTCGACGAGGCCGTCACACGCTGCCTTGAGCGTGGGGACGACGTTGTCGGCGTCGCGGCGGTGCCGGGTCTGTACGAACCACGTGAGCGTCACCCGGCAGGCGGGCAGCTCGGGGATGCGCGCGGCGCGGGCGAGCATCGTCGTCGTGCCGCGCAGCGCCTTCACGTGCCGGGCACGGGCGAAGTGGTGCATGCGCTGGTTCGCAGTGAGCGGCGGCGTCTCGTACGGGAGCACGAGGACCCACCGGCCGGACTCGACCGTGTCGAGGCCAGGAAGCGTCGGCGGCAGCGCCTCGTCGGCGGTCACCGGGATGCTCCGTACGCGTGGCCGAGCACCTTGTTGATGTTCTGCAGGCCCATGAGCCGGGACGCGAGGGCCTTCTGCAGCTCCTCAGCGGCGTGCAGCGTCTCCTTGGCGGCGTCGAAGTCCCGGCGGAACGTCATGGTCGCGAGGTCGGCTTCGGCACGCTTCTCCGTCACGGTTGCGGCGTTCGACCGGAGCACGGCCTTCGCCTTCTCCTCGATGAGCGCCCGCTCGGCGCCGTAGCGGGCCGCCCACAGCTCCTTGAGCACGGGGACGGCGTTCTCGAGCCGAGCGCCCAGCTCGCGGATCATGAACTCCAGCTCGATCGGCGTGACCGGCTCGTACTCGACGATCTCGCCCGTGTCCATCCGGGCGATGTCCTGCGTGCTCACGACGCTCCGCCCGTCGACATCGCCGTCCCCACGGCGCTGATCTGGTCGAGCACCTTCACGTCGGCGCCGGCCTCGCGGGCTTCCTTCCAGACCGCACGGACGCCGTCGACGGTGTCCTGGGCCTGAGCCTTGACGAGCCATTCGTCGGCTTCGCCGGACTCCTGCGCCGTGCGAAGGTCTTCCTTAGACCAGAGGTCCAGGGCGGCCCCGAATCGCATCCCGGCGTTGCGGAGCGCGTCGCCGATCGCCTCCTTCACGGCGTTCGGCCCGGTCTTCCCCTGGGCGTCGCCGTAGCCGAGGCGGCTGACGCCCGCGACAGTGAGGCGGATCCAGAGGCCGCCGTTGCGGTCGAGCGCGGGAAGGCCGTGCTCATCGAACGCGACGGGCTCCCACGTCCAGAACGCGTCCACGTCGAGCAGCCGAGCGGTCAGGGCCGCGTGGCCGACGTACTCGAGGTGCATCGACCGGGCGTGGTACCCGCCGCAGTACTTCCCGTCAGCGGAGTACTTCGACCCGCGCTCGCACTTCCCGCGGTCCTTGTCGTCCCGCTTCATCGGCTTCGGGAGGAGGCCGATCTGTTCGGCGGGGAACGGCTGCCGGAGGACGTCGAGCGGGTCCGCGTCGATGGTTCTCTCAGTGGTGGTGGTGGTCATGCTGCGTCGCTCCTCGTCGTGATCGTGAGACGCCCCTTGACTGGGACGGTCATCTGGAACTGCTCGAACGTGTCCGGCGCGGCCTTCTTGAACGCGGCCGAGTCGAACCGGCGCGACGTGGAGTCCGCGGAGCGGGTCAGGTTCGCGACCGACCCCTCGAACCGCTTCGGTTCCCCGTGGAGCTGCTCCTCGATGCGCGCCTTCGCCTCGTCGCGGCGACGAGCGGCGGCCGACGCGATCTCGTCGAGCTCGACGAACTCCGTCAGCAGCGCATCAAGCGCGGCAGCCTCCTCGTCGGGCTCTTGTTCGCCTGCGAGGAACTCCATCGCGGTCTGCTCGAGCAGCGCGACGCGGTCCTCGTCGTACTCGACGACGAAGTGCTTCGGCCACGGGTAGGTGGGGACGCCGTTCTCGTGCGGTTCGAAGATCAGCCGTCCGCGGCGGCGACCGGTGACGCGCATCTGCCACAGCATCTGGTCGATGTACCGGCCGGGGACGTCGGAGAGGATGGCCCAGTCGTGCACGGTGGTCTTCACCTCACCGATCTCGTCCGCGTTGATCGCGTCCGGGGTGGCGAGGAACCGGGGTTCGTCGTTGGCGGCGTAGAGGTCGCCGCAGGGGAGCAGCCCGAACGCGGATTGCGCGAACGCGAGGACGACGGGTTCCCGGTCGTTGCCGTGCTGCATGGCTGCGTTGTGGAAGTCGCGGGCGGTGCCCGCCTTCTCGGCTCGGATAGCGGCCCAGGTGCCGGCGCCGCCGCGGACGAGGCGTGCGACGTCGGTGGCCGTCACTCCTCCCTGACGGGCGGCGAGCCAGGAGGGACGCTCCGTGGAGGACGCAAGGATGGTGCTCACCAGCGGTTCCTCCACTCCTGCATGCGGGGACCGGTGGTCTCGGCAGTAACCCACTGCGCGACGGCCGTGAGCACGAGAGCTGCGGCGACAGCGCCGAGCGCGATGAGAGCGCTCATGCGAACAGCTCAACGATCTCGGGGCTGACGACGGCGACCGGGCGTTCCGCTCGGGGCAGGTGGATGAAGACCATCGAGTAGCCGAGCGCGCCGCTCTCGAGGGTGACGAAGCCGCTCGCTGCGAGGCTCTGGGTGTCCCACTTGTCACCGGGCTCGGTGAGCGCCGTGAGGAGCGTGGAGACGTCCTCGGCGGTCTCCGGGGTGAAGCTGAGGACGGGTCGGCCGCCGTGGCCCGTGCGGTCCGCGACGTCGACGTCGACCTCGGGGTGCTTCGCGAGGAACGCCGCGAGCTGCTGAACGCGGTCGGCTCTGGTGCGGGTGGTGTCGGTGGTGGTCATGGTGATCTCCTGGGGTTGATCGATGACGCGCTCCCGGGGCGGGGCACGGAGAAGGGGTGCGACGGTCAGTCGCAGTCGGCGGGGTCGTCCACCTCGGCGGCGCGGGCGATGGCCTTCGCCTCCGCCTCGTCGTCGCGCTCGAACTGCACGCGGTCGGCGGCGGTCGCTCTGTCGCAGCTCACGAGGTCATCGCCTCGGGGTGCTCGTGCGCCCACTCGGGGTGCTGGCCGGTGATGTGACGGCGGACGTTCTCGAACGAGCGCCGGCATGACGGGACCGGGCAGACGCCGTTCGCGATGCGATTCCGGAGCCGCGTGACGTGGCCCTTGAACGCGCGCGCTGAGCGCTCGGCCGCCTCGGCCTGATCGAGGGCGGCGTCCCGCGACGCCCGAGCGAACCGAGCAGACTCCTCCGCGCGCTTCCGGAGCCGCTGCTCCCGCTCGATTGCGCTTTCGCCGAGGTAGGCGCGCGGGTGCCCGCTCGGGCAGTACCAGGTCTCGTGCGACTCGCGCACCTGGCGGTAGAACGAGGTCGTCATGCCGAACGTCTGTACGCAGCCCGTAGCGCCGCAGGTGACGACGGTGAGCTCGTCGGTGAAGGTCTGTGTCTGCATCAGCGGTTCTCCTTCGGTGCGTTGATGACGGCGTGCACCCGGAACAGGGACGCCATGAACAGGACGACGAACGCCAGCACGAGGACCACCCACAGCAGCGACGTGCGCGGCAGACCAGACGCGAACGCGACGGCGACGAGCGCCGCGTACATCAGCACGCCCGCGATCCTCACGACGCCACCGCCCGCGTGCTCGCCTGACCGAGGTACCGGTCGAGGAAGTACTGCTGCCCCTTGCCGGTCACCTTCGGTGTCTTCGAGATCGTGACGTGGCCGTCGGAGTGCGTGACCGCGGTCTCCTTCACCTTGAACAGGCCGAGCTCCATCGCGCGCTGCGTCGGCATGTTCCAGTCCGTGCCCTTGCGGCGGATCAAGTAGCCGTCGTTGCGGAGCCGGTCGAACAGGCGGGTCGCGCCGATCTCAACACCGTTGCCGCGGAGGATCTTCGCGAGGTCCCCGACGAGGATCGCCGTCTCCGACGTCGCGACCGAGTCCGCGAACAGCACCTTCGGTGCGTCGGCCGCGACCTTCGCCTCGAGCGCCTGCACTCGCTGCGCGGTGATCTGCAGTGCCCGGGCGACGATCTCGTCGTCGGACTGCGTGGGTGCGGCGTAGGAACCCGTGCGGCGGATGCTCGGGAGCACCTCGTCGGTCACCCAGTCCTGCACGGCCTCCGCATTCGATGCGTTGGAGCGCAGCACGAGGCGGTTGAACCCGGCCTCATTGGTGGTTAGGACCGTCTGCGGCCCGCCAGGGGTACGCAGAGCTGCGTACCCCTGGTGATGCTCCCGGAGCAGGCGCGCGGCGGCCGACGCGTCGCGGTAGCCGAGGATCTTCGCGATGTCGGTGAGGACGATCCGGACCTCGCCGGCGACGACGACCGTGCGGACCTGCTGGCCGGCGTAGTCGAAGCGCGTGATGTCGAGGGCGCTCATGCCGCGGCCCCCGGCTTCTCGGTGGGAAGGTTCTGCAGCCACTCGATCGCGTCCTCGCGGAAGATGATCGGCTTGCGGCCCGCCTCGGTCGGGTATCTGGCCTTGAGGGCGCCGTCGTTGATCGCCTTCCGGACCGTGTCCTCGGACACGTCGACGGTGGCGGCGAAGTTCGGGATCGAGTACGCGAAGCGCTCGAGCGTCGGAGCGGGGGAAATCATGAGGCTTCTCCGTAGAGGTCGGACGGCGACAACGACAGAACGCCGCCGACGCGCACGATCTCCGTCATCGTGAAGTCGCCTGTGTGGAGGCGCTCATCGAGGACGGAGACGGGCATGTCGGCGGCGTTCGCGACGGTCTCCGTGTCGGTGCCACGGGAGACCATGGCGTCAGCGATGCGCTGCGCCGTCTCGGTGGCGGGGATTCTTCTGGTCACATCTGGAAAGTTACTCGCCACATACGACCAGCGCAAGCGGGTAGAGCACCTTTTTTGTCAGATTTGGCAAGTTTCTCGCTAGGCTTGGTGAGTGCCCCAGCCCTCTGACTTCATCAACCAGGCCCTCGCGGGCGTCCTCCGAGGCGCGTACGCGAAGCAGGGCATGAGCCGCGACCAGATCGCCGCCGCTACCGGCATCAGCGTCACCACGATCCACCGGTACATGAACGGCAAGGTCGACATGCCGTCGAAGTCGTTCCAGCGCATCGCCGAGGCCATCGGCCGGCCCGCCGACGAGCTCTACGCCGAAGCCCTCCGCGACGCCGAACGGCTCGCCGAGGATGCGCGAGTGTCAGAGGCTGGTGCTGAGAATGTGACTCGGCTTCACCCGCGACAGATGTCGTCTGAGGAGCTCGATCGACTCACCATCGATCACGCCGCCACCGAGATCGATCCCGAGTCGGAGACGGACGAAACCGACTGACAGGGGAAGGGGTGAGGGGACTGTACGACCCTTACGAGCACGCCGCGCAGCTCGGCATCGAGGTCATGCACAGTCCGATCAGGACGGCGAACGGCCTGTGGATCCCCGATCACAAGGTCATCGTCATCCGATCCCGTCTCCGCGCCGTCCACGACCGCGCCGCCCTCGCGCACGAGATCGGGCACGCCGTGCTCGGACACCGCGACGACCGGCCGAAGCATGAGACGCAGGCCGACCGGTACGCCGCGGAACACCTCATCGACGAGGAGCGCGCCTGGGAGCTGTGCCAGTGGACTCAGGACCCGGCGCGCATCGCCGCCGAGCTAGGCGTGAGCGGCAAGCTGTGGCGGGTCTGGTGGAACGTCCGACGTCAGCAGGGCCGACACCTTGGAGAGGGCGTCGCCTAGCACTCGCTGGTTCCCCCTGTTGCGGTAGCCGCGCGTGACGCTCAGCGTCGACTGGCCCAGGATCTCCATGATGATCGGCTCCGGCACGTTCGCCTCGTACAGCAGGGTCGCCGTCGTGTGCCGGACGTCGTGCAGACGCGCCTGGTTCACACCCACGCGGTCGAGGAGGTCGTGCCACGCGTAGTTGTCGTACGACGGATCGATCGGAGCGCCGTCGAGCGGTCGCAGCGTTTCGACGTACGGCTCCTTCTTCCGATCCGCAGTCCAGACCAGCCCGTGCGGGTTCGGCTCCGTTGCGGCCACCTCGAGGCGACGCTCGATGATCGACCTCAACGGGTCGACGAGCGGGATGATCCGCCAGCCAGCCTCCGACTTCGGGCGGGAGAGCCACAGGCCGCCGGTGAGGTGCCGGTGCTCCCGGTCTTCCGGGGTCCGCAGGTACCGGTCGGGGCAGTCCGTGCCGCGCTTCCGGCCACACCGCGGCACATCAGGGTCGTTCGGGTTGCACCCATGCGACCAGGTGAGCCGCTGGAGCTGCCACGACAGGTCCAGCTCGTCGCTCACACGATCGACCTCGAGGCCGATGCACTCACCCTGCCGCGCCCCGGTGAGGAGCGCCATCGCCCACCGGGAGCCCATGCGGACGTTCTCGCGGGCGGCATGGTCGAGGATGCGGACGCCGGCTTCTGCGTTCAGAGTGACGAGGGTGACCCGGCCGCGGACGGGCGCGTCGGTCAGCGTGGTCACGTTGCGCGTCACGCGCCCTTCGCGCTCAGCGTCGCGGAGCGCCAATCCGAGCACACGATGAGCCTGCAGCGCGGTGGACGACTTCCGGCCCTTCGCGAGGATCGTGTCGCGCAGTCGCCGCACGTGGGCGGGCTCGAGCTTGTCGAGCCGCACGCCCCCGATTGCGGGGATGATGTGCTGCTTGATCATCGAGGAGTACGTCGCGGCCGTCTTCGGTCCCACGCGGCGCACGCAGATCTCGTTGAACCAGACCCGGAGCCACGACTCGAGCGTCTGCGAGGACGTCGGCAGGTCACCGACCCGCTCGAGCTCCTTCTGCAGGCCCCGGAGCTTCTTCAGCGCGGTCGGCTTGTCCCTCGCGCGGACGTACTTCCGGCGGCGCTCCCCATCGCGTGCGGGTAGCTCGACGACGGCCTGCCAGTACTTCAGCGGCTTCTTCGTGTCCTTCGGGACACGGAACAGTGCGCCCTCACCCTTGCCTCGTGCGATGCTCGCCATGCCGATGGTCCTCCGCTCCCGGCGCCCGGCAACGCCGGGGTCATCTTCTGTCGTGCGCACTCCACCGGCCGTCACTCAGGACGCCCACGTGCTGCGTTCTTCTACGTCGGTGGTTCTGGGTAGCGTTCACGGTGTTCCTCCTGTGGTTGCTTCACGGGTGGGATTCGGAGGCCGTGACCCTGCCAGGTCGCGGCCTCCTTCATGCGTGCCGGATGCATCCGATCGGTGTATCCATTGCAGTCTGCTTGTGCAAGCCGCTGTGAGCACGTATGACACGATAGTCGTCACATCTGACGGTTTGCAAGTCGGATCGGGTGGGATTCTTCCATCTACGGATCAGAAGGTTGGGGGTTCGAGTCCCTTCGAGCGCACGCAACACCGAACAGACCGAAGGCCCCGTCGCATCGCGACGGGGCCTTCGTCGTTCCCGGACCGGAACAGGATCGCGTCGATCACCCCGGCCACGACGCCGTCGACCACGAACCGTCCGTGCGCCGCTCGTACGCGACCCGGTTGCTCGCGGCGTCCGTCGCCCCGCGCCAGAACACCATCCGCACCGGGGTGAGCGCGAACCCCGCCCACGTGCTCGGCGGCTGCAGGTCGGTGCCCGTCCGCTCGCGGTCGAACGCCGCCCAGACCTCGCGGCGCCGGTCCGGGGTGTCCGCGGCGGCGGCGTGGTCGTTCACCCACGCGAGCACCTGCAGGTACCGCGACCTGGCCAGGTACGCGAGCCGTGCTTCCCGGTCGGTGACCGCTGCCACGTCGCCGACCACGACGAGCTGGCGGGCGTCCTCCGGCCAGTGCAGGGTGACGGCGGCGCGGGGGAGCGCAGAGAGCTCGGCGACCTTGCGGCTGCGCGCGTCGGTGTGGAAGTGCAGGCGCTCCCCGTCGAAGAGCGAGAGCAGCACCGTGCGGGCGGCGGGGTAGCCGTCGAGCCCGACGGTGGAGAGCGTCATGGTCGGACCCGGTCCGTCGGCCGCGGACGGGAGCCAGGTGGCGGCCAGCGCGAGAGGGTCCGCCGGGGCCGGCGCTTCCTGGTCGACCACGTCCGGCCCCGACGGTACGGTCTCGTGACCGCCGTGGCGGCGACGGGCAGCGGCCGGGCCACCGCCGGGTCGAACCGTGCGATCTCGTGCAGGGACGCCACGGCCTCGGCGACGGAGTGCTCCCACAGAGCGGCACCGTACGACGCCGACGCTCGGCTGGCGTCACCGACGACCCCGGGGGTGCCGAAGTCGTCGGACAGCCACCCGAAGGACACCGGGCCGCCGTTGAAGGCGATCTTCTCGAAGCCGGCGATGTGCTCCGGCACCCAGCGCTCCGCGAGCGACATGTCGACCAGGTCGGGGCGCAGGTGCAGGATCATCGACGTCTCCGCCGCGCCGCCGTGGATCCCGAGTCCGAGCTCGTCGGCGTCCTCGCCGTCCGGGCCCGGTACGCGGGCGAGGGTCGGCATGAGGAAGGTCTTCAGCCCGTAGCGCTTCCGGATCTCCCGGAGCGCGACCTGCAGCAGGGCGACGTTGCCGCCGTGCCCGTTGGCGAACACCAGGGTGCCGGCGCCGGTGAGGGCGACGGCGCGACCGATCTGCACCGCGGTGTCGAACATCGTGTCCGCGTCGAGCCACACGGTGCCTGGCGCCCAGCTGTGCTCGTCGGACTTCGTGAACGACAGCGTCGGGAGCTGCCACACGTCGAGGCCCTCCGCCGCGGCCTGTTCGACGGCGGCCCCACCGATGTGCTCGGCGAGGAGGTGATCGGTGAGGAGCGGCAGGTGCGGACCGTGGTGCTCGACGGCACCGGTCGGCTGGACGACGATCGTGTCCGGCCCGAAGCCGGCAGCGACGGCGGGCCCCGACAGCTCCGCGAGCCGACGCGAGCGCGCGGTACCCACGGTGCTCACTTCCCGAACCCCGGCACGACGGGCTGCGCGGACGCGGTGGAGCCACCGCTGACCACGAGCGACGGGTCGATGACGTGCCCGGGGTTGAGGAGTCCGGTGGGGTCGGTGCGCTGCTTCAGCGCGACGAGCTCCTCCACCCCGTGGTCGACGTAGTACTGGTGGGGGCTGTGCACCCGGACGCCGAGCTCGCGGAGCAGCGGGTAGCCGGCGTACACGTCCTCGGCCCCGGTGTACGGCGCGGTGAGCATCCCGATCGGGCCGACGTGCGCGGCCTCGATGTGGAGCATGCCGCCCGGGTACACGGCCTCGACCTCGGCGATCCTGTCGATGAGCGCCTCGCCGCCGACCTCGACGTGGAAGTACTCGGTGTCCGCCGTGTTGCGCTTCAGCCACCAGATCGGGTGGTTGTACGACAGCATCGACACCTTCGTGGTCTGCTGGAGCCCCTCGCGGACGTCCAGGACCTCGCCACCGGCAGCCTCGATGCGCGCACGTGCCTCGTCGAGCACGGCGTCGTCGATGATCGCCCGGAGGCTCGCGCGGTCGTCGGGGATCGCGAGGTCGGACGGCAGCGTCGCGGCGACCTCGGCGCGGTCGGCGCTCACCAGGCGCGGCACCGGGTCGAGTCCACGCAGCGTGCGGACCGCGACGAGCGCGTCCTCGAAGGTCGGGAACGCCGCGTAGACCGCGCGCCACTCCTGCAGGGGTTCGAGCCGGACGGTGGCGCGGGCGATGACGCCGGCGGTGCCGTAGGTGTGCACGAACGGCTGTGCCTCGTCGCCCTCGACGTGCAGCAGCTCGTCGGCGCCGGGGAGTGCGACGTCGAGCGCCGTGACGAAGCCCTGCCAGTTCGACCCGTGCGCGATCGACCCGGTTCCGCCGGAACCCCCGGACAGGAAACCGCCGATGGTCGACTGCGCGGTGGACGGGTACATCCAGAGCTGCTGGCCCGTGGCCGCGGCCGCCTGCTCCAGGGCGACCATGGACGCGCCCGCCTCCGCGGTGATCCAACCGTCGCCGACCTCGACGACGGCGCGTGCCCGGGACGTGTCCAGGACGAGTCCGCCGTGCAGCGGGATGCCCTGGCCGTAGTTGCCGGTGCCCTTGCCACGGGTGGTGACGGGGACGCCGTGCCGGACGGCGACCTGCAGGGTGGCGGCGATGTCGTCGGCGGAGGCCGGCGACGCCACCAGGTCGGCGAGGCCGAGCGGCAGCTGCTCGCTGAGGATGGGGCTCATGGTCGCCTCGTCGACGGAGGCGCGGGCCCGGGTGCGCTCGTCGGCGCTCACGCCGCGCTCGCCGAGCAGGGCGACGAGCTCGGCGCGGAGCGCCTCGACGGCGGTGGGGGAGACGGGGGTGACGGTGGTCATGCTCACTCCTGGGATGTGGGTGGTGCGGAGACAGCGGACGGGAGGCGCGGGGCGGTGGTGCACCGCGCCTCCCGTCCGGTGGGTGGTCGGCCCGCGGACGACGCGAGCCGACCGGTGTCAGTTGCCCAGACCGATGGACTTGTCGAGGAACTCGTTCGTGTACAGGTCGGAGGGCTTCAGGCCGCTCTTGACGTCACCGGTGCCGGCGAACACGGGGGTCGCCTTCTCGATGAAGTCCTGCATGCGCTGCTCGTCCATCGACCCGATGTAGCCGTCGGTGTCCTTCGCGAGACCGAGCTTCACCATCTGGGCCGCGGCGAACGCGCCGACCTTCGAGTCGTAGGTCCAGCCGTTGTTGTACTGCTGCACGAGCTTCGTGATGAGGTCGTTCGTGGCACCGGGGGACTTCAGGTAGTCCACGTCGGCCTGCTGCATGACCGGCACGAGCTTCTTCAGGCACGGCTCGAGCTTGGTCAGGTCGCCGGTGCGGACGGACATCGCCTCGGGGTAGGGGTTCCAGCCGGTGCTCGAGACGAGTGCGTAGTCGACCTTCTTGCCCCAGGCCGCGACCTGGTTCTGGTAGATGTACGGCTCGGCGGTCGCGAAGCCCTGCTGCGCGTCCTTGCCGCCCGCGGACACGAACTTCGACGGTGTGCCGTCGTAGCTGCCGTCGAGGACCTTCTTCGGCAGGATGCCGGACTGCTCAAGGTACGTCATGTACGCCGCACCGTTGAAGTAGCGCACGACGCCGTCGTTCTTCTCGAGGGCCTTGCCGAGGCTCTCGATGCTGTCGACCTTCGGGTACGTCTTCGGGTCCCACATGATCGACATCGGGGACTGGTCGTTCTCGGCGAACACCGCCGTGGTGGGCAGGTTGCCGGAGAACTGCACCTGCTCGTCGGTGGACATGTACCCGAGGGTGATGTCCTTGTCCTGGTACATCTGCGACGCGACCTTGGTGTAGCCGATCGCCGGGCCGCCGGCACGGATCTCGAGCTTGACGCCGGTGCTCTTGCCGTTGGCGTAGAGGTCGCCCGTGACGGTCTTGCCGGACGCGTCGATCGACGGGTTCGGGCCGAGCATCTGGTACAGGTGGCCGTGCTCGCCCTCGGGGTTCCAGTCGGTCTGGACGACGACGGTCGCGGGGCACGCGCCGGAGAGGTCGACCTTCGGCCCGGAGGCGGTCGTCGAGGTCGCGGCGGTCGTGCCGGTGCTGCCGGCCGAGCCGGCCGCGCAGCCGGTCAGGGCGATGGCGGTGGCGGCGAAGGCGGCCGTGGCGACGCCGAGGCGGGAGGTGGTGCGCATGGAGGCTCCGTTCGTGGTGCGGGTCTCGTGGTGCTGTGGTGGGAAGGGAGTGGGTACGGGGAAGGTGGTCAGCTGAAGTCGTGCCAGCGACCGACGGCCAGGCGGCCGATCAGTCCGAACACGAGGAAGACGGCGACGCCGTAGAGCGAGGCGATCAGGATGGTCGCGTACAGCTCGGGGCCCATCAGGCGCGAGGCCGTGACCTGGATGAGGACGCCGAGCCCGGGGTTGCCGCGTTGGAAGAACTGGTCGCCGACGATCGCGCCGATGACGCTCAACCCGGCCGAGGTGCGCAGACCGACGAAGATCGACGGCAGTGCGGCGGGGAACTGCAGCTTGACGAGCTGGGCGAACCGGCCGGCGCGCTGCAGCTGGAACAGCTCGCGCTGCGCGCGGTCGGCGGACTGCAGCCCGAACAGCGTGTTCGACACCATCGGGAACAGCGCGATCATCACGGTGACGATCACGCGGCTGACGAACTCGTAGCCGAACAGGGCGCCGATGAGCGGCACGAGAGCGAGGATCGGCACGCACTGCAGCACCACGGCGTACGGGTACAGCGAGTTCTCGAGCCACTTCGCCTGCGCCATCGCCATCGCCCAGACGACGCCGATCACGATCGCGAAGCCGAGGCCGGTGAGCGAGACGACGGTGGTGCGTCCGAGGGCGGACCAGAGGTCCGAGCCGAACGTGGACGGCGACCCGTCCGGCATGGTCGGCGCGACGATCGCCTTCGCCACGAGGTGCGGGTACGGCACGAGGAACGCCAGGCCGCGGACGTGGTCGTAGTACGTGGCGGCCGCGTACCAGATGCCGACGAGCACGGCGAGGACGACGACGGGCTGCCACCAGGCGATGCCGCGCCGGGTCCGGGGAGCGGCGCGACGGGCGGCGGCCCGGACCGCCCGGGTCTCGGCGGCCTCCTGCAGGGTGACCATCAGCGGTGTCCTTCCCGGAGCGCGTGCGAGACCTCGCCGACCAGCTCGGCGAACTCGGGGGTGAAGCGGATGTCGGGGTCGCGGGGCATCGGGAACGGCACGTCGAACCGGCCGACGATGCTGCCGGGGCGTCCGGACATGACGATCACCTCGGTGGACAGGTAGACGGCTTCGGAGACCGAGTGGGTGATGAAGAGCCCGGCGAACTGCTGCTCGACGAAGAGCCGGAGGAGCTCGTCGTTGAGTCGTTCGCGGGTGATCTCGTCGAGGGCGCCGAACGGCTCGTCGAACAGGAAGAGCTCCGGGTCGAGCGTGAGCGAACGGGCGAGTGACACACGCATCCGCATGCCGCCGGAGAGCTGCTTCGGCAGGTTCGTCTCGAAGCCGTTCAGGCCGACCAGGTCGATGGCGTGGGCGGCCTTGGCGGCTCGCTCGGCCTTCGAGACGTGTCCGAGCTCGGCGAGCAGCTCGACGTTGCCCTGGACGGTGCGCCAGGGCAGGAGCGTGGCGTCCTGGAAGACGTAGCCGATGCGGTCGGCCGCGACACCGGCCGACCCGTCCGACGCGGTCTCGAGGCCGGAGGCGATGCGGAGCAGCGTGGACTTGCCGCAGCCGGACGGGCCGACGACCGAGACGAACTGGCCGCGGTCCACGGTGAGGTCGACGCCCTGCAGGGCGATGGTGCCGTTCGGGAAGGTCATCTCGACGTTGCGGAAGTCGAGCAGCGTGTCCGTCGTGGCGACGGGTGGCGGGGCGGTGGTGGTCACGATCACCTCGGGTTCTCGGTGCGGGCGGGCGGTGGGGTCAGGCGGGGACGGCGGCCGTGGCCGGCGCGGCGACGGTCCGTCGCACCTCGGTGCGGGCGACGAGTCGCCCGCGGGACAGGACGATGCGGTCGGCTGGGGCGTTCGCGACGGCGTCGGTGACGCTCGTCGCGGCAACGGCGAGCAGGTCGGCGCGCCGCCCGGGGACGGGACCGGCGGCCGGGAGGCCCATCACGCTTCGCGCGGTGTCGCTCACCATCGCGTACGCCTGGTCCGGCGTCACGTGGCCGGCGGAGACGAGCAGCGACGCGGTCTCGAAGGCGTCGCTCCGGCCGACCGGGTTGAAGGGGTCGCGGACGTTGTCCGCGCCGGCGGCGACGCGGACGCCGGCGTCGAGGAGCGCCTGGATGGCGGTCAGTCCCCGCGGCGTGGCGACCGGGTGCTGCCAGCCCTGCAGGTACAGGTTCGTGATCGGGAGCGTGATCACCCCGAGGTCGGCTGCGGCGACGTCGGCGACGACCTCGGCGAGTCGCTCCGGCCCCAGGGTGCCGAGCCGGACGCAGTGCCCGGCGGAGTACTGCCGGTCCCGCCGCAACGAGCGCGACGCACGGGCGTAGTGGTCGAGGGTCACCGGGCCGTCGAGGCTCTCGTCGGCGTGCAGGTCGACCCCGAGGCCCCGTCGCCGGGCGATGGCGAGGAGTCGGTCGACGTCGGCGAGGGGGTCCTCGGCGAGGTGCGGGGCGCCGCCGACGAGGTCCACGCCGAGGTCGAGCACCGCCTCGACGTGCTCGTCGGGGGCGAGCGGGCCGGCGAGGGCGACGAGCTCGATGTCCATCAGGCCCGCGAGTTCGTCGCGGACCTGCACGAGGGCACGGGCGCCACGCAGGGCCTGCTCCGTGGTGGCGGGCCGGTCGGCCGCGCTGTGCCGGCCGCTGAGGACGTCGACGTGGCTCCGGACGGCCGTCGTGCCGGCGGCGAGCAGCGTGAGCGCGGCGGTCCGGGCCCGGTCGGCGATGTCCTCGACGGTCATGGTGGTCGCGTGCGCGGTCCACGAGGCGATCGCGGCGCCGAGGTCCCCGAGCGGTGGCCGGATGGCGTCGGCGCTGAGCGCCTTGTCGAGGTGGGCGTGCGGTTCTGCCGGAGCGGTCAGGAGCAGCCGGCCGCCGAGGTCGATCGTCTCCTCCGCCGGGGCAGCGAGCGTGCCGGCCGGTGCCACGGTCGAGACGGTCGCGCCCTCGATCGCGACGTCGACGGAGCGGCCGTCCGGCAGCAGCGCGGAGCGCAGGAGGGCGATCGGGCGGGGCACTGACGAGTCCATCCGGAGCCTCTCGATCGTGTGTGAGAATGTTGATCGCATCAACATCTCCGATGCTAGGGCGGCAGTGTTTCCCTCTCGTTTCGAGGCGGTTGCCGTGTGTGACGCCCGCCCCGACGCGACCGGGAGCGGGAACGAGTGTTCCGGCCGACCGGTCGGGACGGCCCCACCGAGGACGAGAGGAGCGCGCGTGAGCACCGGCACCACCACCGAGACCGACCGCGTCGTTGACGACCAGACCCAGCGGATCGGTGAGCACATCCGTGCCCGCCGACGCGCCGCACGACTGACGCTCGTGCAGGTCGCCGAGCTGACCGGTCTGTCGCACCCGTTCCTCAGCCAGGTCGAGCGCGGGCACTCGCGCGCCAGCATGGTGTCCCTCGAGAAGATCGCCGCGGCGCTCGGGACGACCCAGGTCGAACTGCTCGCCGCCGGTGCCCCGGAACGACCGGAGCGCGACGTCCGCCTGCCCGAGGTGATCCGTGCCGGCGAGGGTGCCCGCGGACCGTTCTCGAGCGGCGAGGCCCGGCTGCTCGTGCACGCGGGCCCGCACGCGTTCGAGCCGCTGGAGTGGGTCGGCGACAACACGGACCTCGGCGAGTACTTCGAGCACCACGAGGACGAGTTCCTCACCGTGCTCACCGGCCGCGTGCACCTCGACCTGCGCGGACAGGGACCACTCGACCTCGGTCCGGGCGACTCGGCGTACTACCGCGGCGGCACCGGCCACCGGTGGTGCAGCGCGGACGGCACCCGCTTCCACATGATCGTGGTCAAGGAGACCCCGCGCGCCGGAGCGATCGCGTGAGCGCCGTGCCGGAGCGTCGGCGGCTGCGCGTCGCCGCTCGCCACCAGGTCGCCACCGAGGTCGTCGCACTCGACCTGGCCCCGGTCGAGGGTCCGGCACTGCCGGACTGGGAACCCGGAGCGCACGTCGACCTCGAGGTCGCTCCCGGGACCGAGCGGCAGTACTCGCTCGTCACGACGACGCCCGACGGGCACTGGCGCATCGCCGTGCTCCGCGAGCCCGACGGCCGCGGCGGATCGGTCGCCGTGCACGAGGGACTGGCGGTCGGCGACGAGGTCGTGGTGGCCGGACCGCGGAACCACTTCGGCCACGACCCGGCGCGCCCCGCGGTCTTCGTCGCCGGGGGCATCGGGATCACGCCGATCCGGTCGATGATCGCCGCCGCCGAACGCGCCGGCACCCCGTGGGAGCTCCACTACGCGGGGCGGTCCCGCGACCGCATGGCGTTCGTGGACGAGCTCGTCGCCGCGTACCCCGACCGGGTCGCGGTGGCCGCGGCCGACGAGGGCGTCCGGCTCGACGTCGACGCGCTCCTCGCCGCACCGCGCGACGCGGTCGTGTACTGCTGCGGGCCGCGCGGGCTCATGGACGCGGTCGAGGCCGCTGCCGCGCACTGGCCGGCGGGCAGCGTCCGCGTCGAGCGCTTCGAGCCCGCCGCGGACGTCGACGCCCCCGGCGAGGCCTTCGAGGTCGAGCTCGCGGTCACCGGCGTCACCGTGACGGTCCCCGCCGACCGGACCCTGCTCGAGGTCGCGGAGGACGCCGGTGCCTTCGTGCTCTCGTCCTGTCGGGAAGGCACGTGCGGCACCTGCGAGACCCCCGTGCTCGAGGGCTCGGTGGAGCACCGGGACACCGTGCTCAGCCCGGAGGAGCAGGCCGACGGCCGCACCATGATGGTCTGCGTGTCCCGCGCCCGGCGCGGTTGCCCGCGGCTGGTGCTGGAGCTCTGACCGGCGGGACTACGGACGCTCGGTGCCGTCGAGCGCGCCGCCGGTGAGGACGGACAGGCGCTCCAGCCCCGCTTCGGCGACGAGCTGTCGGGCCAGCGGACGTGCTCGTTCGACCGCCTCACGCACGTCCACCCGGGTGACGTCGCCGTCCGCGACGCTCAGTTCGCCGTCCACCCAGACGTCGCGGACCTCGCGGCTGCCGGCGACGAAGACCACCGCCTGGTAGGGGTCGTGGACGTTGGCGAGGGTCGGGGAGTCGCCGTCGAGGACGACCAGGTCCGCGCGCTTGCCCGGCTCCAGCGAGCCGATCTCGTCCTCCATGCGCAGGGCTCGGGCGCCGCCGATCGTGCCCGTCTCGAAGGCCTCGCGGGCGCTCATCGCGGTGGCCTGCAGGTCACGCACCCGGGCGAGCAGCGCGGCCGTCTTCATCGCCTGCAGGAAGTCCTGGGAGTCGTTCGACGCCGGGCCGTCGACCCCGATGCCCACCGGCACGCCGAGCGCTCGGAGTTCCGCGATCGGCGCGATGCCGCTGGCGAGGATCCCGTTCGCGACCGGGTTGTGGGCCACACCGACGCCGTTGGCCGCGTACCGCTCCCGGTCCTCGCGATCCACCCAGACGCTGTGGGCGGCGATCACCGGGACCTGGAACATGCCCGTCGCCTCGGCGTGCCCGATGGCCGTCCGACCGGTGCGCTGTCGGGCCGCGGTGACCTCCTCGCGCACCTCGTGGAAGTGCACGTGGACGCCGTGGCCGCCGGCGACCGCGTAGTCGACGTGCTCCTGCCAGGTGTCGTCCGTGTACCGCCCGATCGACGAGACGCCGACCCGGAAGGTGCTGTACCGGCTGGCGGCGGCCGCCTCGCGCAGGGCCTCGAACTCCTCCAGGATGGGCGTCGCGCCGAAGTCGCGGTCGACGTCGCCGGAGCCGAACGACACGACCCCGCGCAGCCCGAGCTCCTCGAGCGCCTGCACCACACCGGGTGTCGCCGGTTCGTCCGGCACCGGGTCGGCGCAGAACATGTCGTTCGCCGTCGTCACCCCGCTCCGGAGCAGCTGGATGCCCTGCAAGACCGTGCCCGCGTGGGCCTTGTCGCGGGTCATCACCGGGTTGACGCGGCCGATCAACGCCGTGAGCCACTCCCACAGCGTGTACTGCGAACCGATCCCGGTGATGAGCCCCTCGCTGAAGTGGCCGTGGGTGTTCACGAAGCCGGGCGTGACGATGTCGTACGCACCGCCGCGCACCGGTGCGTCCGGGTGGGCGGCGGCGAGGTCGGCGTACGTGCCGACCGCGGCGATCCGGTCGCCGTCGAGGAGCACGCCTCCGTCGCGGATCGCGGCGGGCGTGGCGGCGCCGTCGGGTGCTGCGGTGAGCACCCATCCGGCGCGGATCAGGGTCTGCGTCATGGGGCGAACCTACGGTCGGCGTGTTCCCCGGGTGTTTCCGCCCGGTTACCCCGCGGAGCCGGCCGGGGGACCTGGAACGCCGGGACCGAGCAGGTGCGTCGTCCGTGCCCCGCCCCGTCACGGGCCGGAAACAGGGGACTGCTAGAAACACCACCATGCTGACCGTCACCGGTGCCCTCCGCGTCCTCGTCGACCCCCGGACCGAACGGGAGGGCGACGTCGTCGTCGACGACGGCAGCGACCTCGCCACCACCCTCGACGCATCCGGGTGCGTCGTCACCGCCGGTCTCGTCAACGCGCACCACCACCTCCTGCAGACCGCGTTCCGCACCCTGCCCGGGACCCGCGGCGTGCCGATGGCGGACTGGCTCCCGGCGATGGCCGCGGCGTACGGCCGGGTGGGGCACGATCCCGAGCTCTACGCACTGGCCGCGTCCGCCGGAGCCGCGGAGGGCCTCCTGTCCGGTGTCACGACCATCGCCGACCACCACCTGAACTGGCCCGCGGACGCGACCACGGACGACGCCGTCGCGCTCGCGGCGGCCACCGTGGGGGCGGTCCGCGGTCTCGGCGGTCGGCTCGTCTTCGTCCGTGGTTCGGCACGGGACGACCCGGACCGTGCCGCGGCGTCTGCGGACGCGATCGCGTCGCGGCTGCTCCACGACGACGCCGTCGGCGGCGTGGACCCCGACGGCAGGCTCCAGGTCGCCGTCGGTCCGGCGGGCGTGCACTCCGACGGTGAGGCGACCTTCCGGGCGCTCGGCGAGGTGGCGGCGCGGCACGGGCTCCGCCGCCGGACCCAGGCGAACGAGCAGGTCGACACCGCGATCGCACTCGAGCGCTACGGCCGTCGTCCGCTCGACCTGCTCGAGGAGTGGGGGTGGCTCGCGCCGGACGTCACGATCGCGCACCTCTGCGACGTCACCGACGACGAGATCGCCCGACTCGCCGCGGCCGGCGTGACCGCGACGCACGCCCCCGGGTGCGACGTGCCGATGGGGTGGGGCGTCGCTCCCGTCGCCGAGCTCCTCGCGGCAGGGGTGCCGGTCGGTCTCGGCACGAGCGGCGGCGGCAGCAACGACGCCGGACACCTGCTCGCGGACGCCCGGCTCGCGATGCAGGTCTCGGCGCTCGTCGGTCCCCAGCTGCCGGCGCGCCAGGTGCTCGGCGCAGCGACGGAGGGTTCCGCGGCGGGGCTCGGTCGGCCGGAGCTCGGGCACCTCGGTGCCGGGAGCGCGGGGGACCTGTGCGTGTGGGACGTCTCCGGGGTGGCGGACGCCGGCGTGGCCGATCCCGTCGCGGGGCTGCTCTGGGCATCGCCCGGTCGTCGGCCGCGGCACGTCGTGGTGGGCGGGCGCGTGGTGGTGCGGGACGGTGTGCTCGTCGAGGCGGACGAGCACGAGCTCGCGGCACGGCTCGCGGAGCGGCTGGCTCGGACGCCCGCGGTCGCCTGACGGGGAGCGAGCGGGCGGCGTCGCGCACGTTCCTTCCCAGAACGGGTGCGGTGGAAAGCGGGAACGGGCGTACCTGGTCGAAACTTCCGACCAGGTACGCCCGGTTCGACCGGGTACGCCCGGTTCGACCCGGATCGACCGGTTCGACCAGGTACGCCCGGATCGACCGGGTACGCCCGGCCGGCCCGGCCGGCTCAGCCCGTCGCCACCGGGCGGCGGTGGATGGGACCGGACCCGTCGACGAGCGCACCGCCACCCGCACCAGTCCGCACCGCGATCACCTCGGCCATGATCGCCACCGCCATCTCGGCCGGCGTCGACGCCCCGATGTCGAGCCCGATCGGGGACCGCAGCCGGTCGGTGTCCGGTGTGCCGAGCGCCCGGAGCTCCTCCGTCCGGCGCGCGTTCGTCGCGCGGGAGCCCATCGCCCCCACGTACCCGGCGCCCCGTCGGAGTGCGGAGTCGATCACGGCGGCGTCGAACCGGTCGTCGTGCGAGAGCACCACGACGGCCGTCGTCGCGTCCACCGGCAGCGCCTCGAGCACGCCTGTCGGCCAGCCCACGATGCGTTCGTCGGCGGCCGGGAACCGCTCGTCGGTCAGGAACACCGGGCGCGGGTCGACGACCGTCACGGCGTAGCCGAGCACCGCGGCCGCGTTCGTCAGGGCCACGGCGAACTCGACGGCGCCCACCACGATGCACCGTGGCCGGACGTCCGCACGCTCCACGAAGACGCGACCGCGGCAGCCGTCGGGGACGTGCACGACCGCGCCGAGCGTCGGGGGGTCGAGCGAGAGGCCGAGTGACGTCGGCGTCCCGGACGCCGCGCGCCGGAGCGCGTGCACGACGTCGGCGTCGTCGGGACGGACGCGACGGACCAGGACCTCGACGCGACCGCCGCAGCGGAGCGCCGGAGCCCAGATCGCGTCGACGTCGTCCGGGTCGTCGTCGAACCCGAAGCGTTCGAGCACCGCGTCGCCGGTCTCGAGGACCTGTTCCGCGGTGTCGAAGAGCGCCCCCTCGACGCACCCGCCGGAGATCGTGCCGACGACCTGTCCGCCGGGCAGGACGGCCATCGACGAGCCGACGCCGGTCGGTGCGCTGCCCGTCATCGCGACGGCCGTCGCGACGACCACGGGGTCCCCCGCGTCGAGGGCGGCCAGGAGGCGCGGTGCCAGTTCGAACATCACGCACCCCCGGCGTCGGTCGTGTCCTGGAGCATCGCCCAGACCCGGTCGCGCGTCATCGGCAACCGGTGGGGGCGCACGCCGACGGCGTCGCGCACCGCGTTCGCGACGGCCGGCGCGACCGGGTTGTACGGCGCCTCGCTCATCGACTTCGCGCCGAGGGGGCCGAGCGGGTCGTGCGTGTCGGCGAAGCGGACCTCGGTGCGGGGCACGTCGGAGATCTTCGGCACCCGGTACGCCCGGAACGCGTCGGTCGTCACCCGGCCGGTGTCGTCCAGCACGACCTCCTCGTACAGCGTCGAGCCGATCGCCTGCGCGGCGCCGCCCTCCACCTGGCCGCGGAGCTGCTCCGGGTTCAGGACGGTGCCGGCGTCGACCGCCTGCACGCTGTGCAGCACGCGGACCTCGCCCGTCGGCCGGTGCACCGCCACCCGGGCTCCGTGCACGGTGAACGCGAGCGACCGTGGCGTGCCGTCGTGGCTGCCGTGCGCGACGAGCGGACCGTCGGCGAGCAACTCGGCGTGCCCGACGAGTTCCTCCCCGATCCGGACGCCGTCGGGCCCGACCGAGACCGCCGGCCCGAGCGGCCCCGACGCGGTCCGGGGGGTCCGGGCGGCGACGATCCCGAGGGCGCGCCCGGTCATGTCCTCGCGCAGTGCCTGCGCCGCGGCGTACAGGGCCTTGCCGGCGACCACGACCCCGGCGGACCCGAACGCCCCGGTGTCGTGCCGGGCTGCGTCGGTGTCCGACTGGTGCACGTCGACCCGGTCCGTGGTGGTGCCCAGGGCGGTGGCGACGAGCTGCGTGTGCACCGTCGTGGTCCCGTTGCCGAACTCCGCGGTCCCGACACCGATGCGGTAGCGGCCCTCCGCCGTGGCCTCGACCGACACGTGCGCGTGGTGCCCGCGCGGGGGCATGGTCGCGATCGCCGCGAGGGCGACCCCGGTGCCGTACGCCCAGTCGTCGGAGTCGTCCAACGGCGGACCGTCCATCCGGGGGACCTCGGGCACCGGTGCGCGGAGGGCGTCCTCCACCAGGTCGATGCACTGGTCGAGTCCGTAACTGCCCTCCCAGCGCAGGTCGTCCTGCTCGTCCGGGTCCGTGACCACGAGGGGGTCGCCGGGGACCACGACGTTCCGCCGGCGCAGGTCGAGCGGGTGGATCCCCAGCTCCCGGGCGAGCTCGTCCATGGCGGACTCGATCGCGAACACGACCTGGCCGAGCCCGTACCCGCGGAACGCCCCGGACGGCAGGTTGTTCGTGTACACGGACTCCGCGTCCACACGCTTCGACGGGCACCGGTAGACGGCGACGGACTCGCTGACGGAGTGGAACATGACGCCGACGCCGTGGTTGCCGTACGCGCCGGTGTCCATCGTCTGGTCGACGTGCAGCGCCGTCAGGTGCCCGTCGGCGTCGGCGCCGAGCCGGACCCGCACACGCATCGGGTGCCGGGTCGGGGCGATCGTGAACTCGTCACGGCGACTGAACTCGTACTGCACCGCGCGACCGGTCCGCAGCACCGCGAGGGTGACCAGGTCCTCGGTCAGCAGCTCCTGCTTGCCACCGAACCCACCGCCGACGCGCTTCGCGACCACACGGACACGGCTCGGGTCGAGACCGAACACGTGCGCGATCTCGTCCCGGACCAGGAACGGGACCTGCGTCGCGGTCCGGAGCACGAGCCGTCCGTCCGGGTCGAGGGACCCGCGGGTCGCGTGGGTCTCGAGCGCGGCGTGCGAGACGCGGCCCGTCGTCCAGGTGCCCTCGACGGTGGCCGCGGCGGTCGCCAGCGCCCCGTCGACGTCGCCCGTCTCGCCGTGCAGGGCGGCGACCACGTTGCGGCCCGGCTCGGCGATCCGGTGCTCCTCCGTCGTCTTGTCGCCGTGCAGGAGCGGAGCGCCAGCGGCACGGGCCGCGTCCGGGTCGTGCACGCTCGGCAGCACCTCGTAGCGCACCCGCACGAGGGCGCAGGCCTGCTCGGCGATCCGGACACTGTCCGCGACGACGGCGGCCACGCGCTGCCCGCGGAAGCGGAGCACCCGGTCGAGCACCCGGGTGTCGTCCGGGTCGTCCAGGCGGGACTCGTGCCGGCCCGTGGAGAACAGCACGCCGGGGTCGTCGTGGTGGGTGAGGACGGCGTGCACACCCGGCAGGGCTTCGGCCTCCGCCGTGTCGATCGACACGATGCGGGCGTGCGGGTGCGGGCTGCCGAGGACCGCGAGGTGCAGCAGCCGCTCCGTCCGCCGCACGTCGAGCGTGTACTCCTCGCGCCCGGTCACGATCGCCATCGCGGCGGGAGCGGCGACCGACGTGCCGATCGCCTGGCCGGCCGGTGCGCACGACGTGTTCGCGACCCCGTCCAGGGCGTCCTCGATCGCCCGGTACCCGGTGCACCGGCAGAGGTTGCCCTTCAACGCGCGGTGCCGGTCGGCCAGGGCGTCCTCGTCGAGCGTGGACGCCGTGACGACGTACCCGGCGGTGCAGAAGCCGCACTGGAAGCCCGGGGCCTCGGCGAACGCGCGCTGCACGGGGTGCGGGTCCTCCGGCGTGCCGAGCCCGGCCGCCGTGGTGACCGCACGACCCGCCATCCGGTGCGCCGGCGTGATGCAGGAGTGGACCGGCACACCGTCGACGAGGACCGAGCACGCGCCGCAGTCGCCCGCGTCGCAGCCCTTCTTCACGGACGTCACACCGTGCTCGCGGAGCAGGGTGCGGAGGACCTGACCTGGCTGTGGTTCTGCGTCCACCGTCGCGCCGTCGACCTCGAACCTCATGCCGCACCGCCCGTCGTCCCGCGCGCCTCGGCGACGAGCTCCGCCGCGAACCGCCGGGTCACCGCGCGCCGCCAGTCGGGGGAGCCGTGCGGGTCGTCGTACCAGGCGTCGTGGGCCTCCAGCCGTGCGTCGACCTCCGCGGCGGTCGGGACCCCGCGGTGGCGGAGCACGAGCGGACGCGGCGTCGCCCCGGTCACGACGAGGACGAACCCCGACGCCGACCACCGCGCCGTGACGAGCGCGCCGGTCCGGCCGTGCGGGCTGAGGGACACCCGGCGGAACCCGGTGCGTGCCTCGAGGGCCGCTCGTGGCACGTCGAACGCCCGGATGACCTCACCCGGCGCGAGGTCGGTCGTCCGCGGCCCGGTGACCAGTTCCGCCACCGGGACCCGGCGCTCCCCGCCGCCCGGGGTCCAGACCTCTGCGACCGCGTCGAGCGTCACGAGCAGCGCGGTGATCGCCCCCGCCGGCAACGCGACCGCGACGTTGCCGCCGACGGTCGCCTGGTTCCACACCTTGAACGACGCGAGCAGCGCGTTGGCGCACCGGTCGACGAGCGGCCAGGCGGCCCAGTCGTTCCGGGGGACCACACGACGCAACGAGGCGATCGTGCACGTCGCCGCGATCCGGAGTCCGTCCGGGATCTGCTCGGTGTCGCGCCACCCCAGTGCGGTGAGGTCGACGAGCCCGGTCAGACCGGGCTGCTCCTCCGAGTACAGCCAGGTGCCGCCGGCGAGCGGCTGCTCACCGGGACCGAAGGAGAGGTCGTCGCGGTGCGACGGTGTCCGCACGGTGCGGACGGAGACGAGGTCCATTGCAGGGTCCGATCGGGATGGGGGAACGGGTGTCGATGGCGCCGTCGGACCGTCGTCCGTGCGCGATCATCCCGCGGTTCCACGCCGAGGACCGCCGGGGTGCGGATGTGTGCGCCACGGGGCCCTCCTCGATCGGGTGCGTCGTGGCGGCAACGCTATGGAACGGGTGTTTCCGTGTGGTTACGGGCGTTCGACGGGTGCGTCACGACCGGGCCGTTGTCGCTGACGGAGCTCGTGACCTGTTCGACCCACCGCCGAAACACGCGGGTGTCATCGTCGCCTCCATGGAGATCACCGACGTGCAGCCAGTCCCCACCACCACGACCGTCCACCTCGGTGCGAACCAGTACGGCAAGGCCGAGGTCCGGCTCGTCCGGGTCACACGCGACACCGACCGGCACGAGATCGAGGACCTGACCGTCACGACGCAGTTGCGCGGCGCGGCGCTCGCCGACTCGTACACCGAGGGCGACAACGCCAAGGTCGTCGCGACGGACACGCAGAAGAACACGGTCTACGCCTTCGCGAAGGAGCACGGGGTGGGGACGCCGGAGGACTTCCTCCTGCGACTCGGCCGGCACTTCAGCACCGCCTTCGACTGGTACGACGGTTCGACCCTGGCCGCCGAGCAGCACACGTGGGAGCGGATCGTCGTCGACGGCCGGGAGCACGACCACTCGTTCGTCCGGGCCGGCCGCGGCACCCGCACGGCCGTGGTGCAGGTCGACGGCGACGACGTGCACGTGCTCGCCGGGGTCACCGACCTCACGGTCCTGAAGTCGACGGGCAGCGAGTTCCACGGGTTCCCCCGGGACGGCTACACGACGCTCGCGGAGACCGACGACCGGATCCTCGCGACCTCGGTGACGGCACGCTGGCGGTACACGCCCGAGGCCGTGGCCGCCGGCATCGACTACGACGCGCTGTACGCCGGGGTCCTCGACCGGATGCTCGCGACCTTCGCCGACCTGCACTCCCTGGCGCTGCAGCAGACCCTGTTCGCGATGGGCCGCACGGCGATCGAGGCGTTCCCCGAGATCGCCGAGGTCCGGTTCTCGATGCCGAACAAGCACCACTTCCTGGTCGACCTCGCGCCGTTCGGTCTGGACAACCCCGGCGAGGTGTTCTACGCCGCCGACCGCCCCTACGGCCTGATCTCCGGGACCGTCGTGCGGGACGGCGTCGCCGAGGCGCCGGCCGCGTGGCAGTCGGTCCCGGCGTTCGTGTGACCGAGGCGGTCGGCGTCCTGCTCGCCGCCGGCGCCGGTACGCGGATGGGCCGGCCGAAGGCGCTCGTCACCGACCCGGACGGCACCCCGTGGCTGCACGTCGGTGTCGACGCCCTCCTCGACGGCGGCTGCGACCGGGTCGTCGTCGTCCTCGGCGCCGCGGCGGAGCGTGCGCGACCGCTCCTTCCCCGACGGGACGGCGTGACCGTCGTCGTCGCCGAGGACTGGGCCGCGGGCCCGGGTGCGTCCCTCGTCGCCGGGCTCGCCGCGGTCACCGGATCGGCGACGGCCTGTGTCTCCCTCGTCGACCTGCCCGGACTCCCCGCGGCCGCCGTCCGGCGGGTGCTCGGCGACGGCGGCAGCCCGACGACGCTCCGTCGTGCGGTCTTCGGGGTCCGACCGGGGCACCCCGTGCTCGTCGGCTCGGCGCACCGGGCATCGCTCGTCTCGGCGGTCGCAGCGGACCCGGGGGACCGTCGTGCGGGTCTGTGGTTGCGGCGAGCGGGCGTGGCGCCGGTCGACTGCACGGACCTCTGGGACGGCACCGACCGTGATCGTCCGACTGCGAGTGATCGCTCCACGGACGGGAGGCGCGGTGTCGGCTGACACCGCGCCTCCCGTCGATCAGGCGGTTGCGTCGACTACGCGACCCGCTCGCGCACCTCGGCCAGCGTCGGGTAGTCGGTGTAGCCCTCGGCACCCTGGCCGTAGAACAGCTCCGGACGCGGCTCGTTGAGTTCCGTGTCGTGCTCCCAGCGGTGGGCGAGGTCCGGGTTGGCGATCGCGGCGCGACCGACTCCCACGGCGTCCGCGTGGCCGTCCTCGACGAGGGCGAGTGCCTCGTCGCGGGTGGTCAGCGCGCTGAAGCCGGAGTTGGCGATGAACGGCGCCCGCACGGTGCGGCGGATGTGCTGCACGAGGTCGCCCGTCGGTTCGGCGTGCAGGACGTCGACGAAGGCGAGTCCGAGCGGCGCGAGCCCCTCGGCGATGGCGGTGTAGACGGCGCGGACGTCGGCCGGGTCGTCCTCGATGACGCCCTGGATGCCGTGCTCGGGGGACAGGCGGATGCCGGTGCGGTCGGCGCCGATGGCCCCGGCGACGGCGGTGGTGACCTCGATCGCGAAGCGGGCCCGGTTCTCGGGCGAGCCGCCGTACTGGTCGGTGCGGGTGTTCGACACGGAGGAGGTGAACTCGTGCACGAGGTACCCGTTGGCACCGTGCACCTGGACGCCGTCGAGTCCCGCGGCGACGGCGTTGCGCGCGGCCTGGACGAAGCCCTGCACGGCCTCCTGGACCTCGTCGGTCGTCAGTTCGTGGGGGACCGGCATGTCGACCTTCGACCCGTCGGCGAGGTGGGTCTGGCCGGGTGCAGCCAGGGCCGAGGGGGCGACGATCCGCGGGGTCTGCGAGATGTCGGTGTGCGAGACGCGGCCGCCGTGCATGAGCTGCATGACGATGGTGCCGCCGGCGGCGTGCACGGCGTCGGCGACGCGGCGCCAGCCGGCGATCTGCTCCTCGGTCTCGATGCCGGGCTGGCCGGGGTACGAGCGGCCCTCCTGCACGGGCCAGGTGCCCTCGGTGACGATCAGGCCGAGGCCGGCGCGCTGCGCGTAGTGCTCGACGAGCAGGTCGTTCGGGACACCGTGCTCGCCGGCGCGCACGCGGGTGAGCGGCGCCATGACGATGCGGTTCGACAGGGGGAGTGCGCCGAAGTCGGCGGGTTCGAAGAGCTTCACACCCGGCTGGAACGACGTGTTGCTCGGTGCAATTCCCGCACGCAGGGGATCGTCAGGGTCGCGGGCAGACGAGCGTGGACGATCGCACCTGCCCCTCCGGGCGGATCACCTGGTGCAGCGAGAGGGGCTGACCGCAGATCGGGCAGCCGCGGTCGATCGTGCGGTCGTCGATGCCCTCGGGGTGCCCGGCGCCGATCTGGGACGGCCCCATCTTGGCGATGAGCGTGCTGTTCCACCGTTCGTACCACTGTCCGAAGCGACCCACGGTCCGTCCTTTCGTTCGTGCACGAACCATTGTGCCACGAATGGCTCAGGATCACACGGTGTCGACACGTTCGAGGAGCTCGGTGAGCTCGTCCTTGAGGGCCTCGAGTCGAGCCAGGGGCCAGCCGAGCCGGTCGGCCACCGCGAGGGGGACGGCTCGAGCGCGGTCGCGGAGTGCCCGCCCGGCCGTGGTCAGCGAGACCTCGAGCTGGCGTTCGTCGGCGGCGCTGCGCGAGCGTCGGACGTAGCCGGAGGCCTCGAGCCGCTTGAGCAGTGGGCTCAGGGTGGCGGAGTCGAGCCGCAGTTCGCGGGCGATCTCGCGGACCGAGCGCGGGTCGCGTTCCCACAGCGCGAGCATCACGAGGTACTGCGGGTGGGTGAGGCCCATGGGGTCGAGCAGGTCGCGGTAGAGCCCGATGACGCTCCGGCTGGTCGCCGCGAGCGCGAAGCAGAGCTGCCGGTCGAGGGCGAGCGGGTCGACGTCGGTCTCGGTCATCCGCCCACCATACCGTTCGCCCACGAAGCGTCGCGGCGCGCGATCGCGCGGGGGTGCGCCGCAACCGCCTGGACCCACGTGGGTCGACCCGCGCCTCCAGGCTGGGTGCGTCGACTACGCGCGGTGCGCCGGCGGGTGCCCCGACTCGTGCGCGTGCGCGTCCGGCTCCACGGGCAGCGCGTGCGACCCGGTGTGGGTGCTCTCGTGCCCGGCGACCGGGTGCGAGCGCTCGAGCTTCGCGCCCTCCACGTCGACGTCCGGCACGATCCGGTCGAGCCACTTCGGGAACCACCAGGCGCTCGTGCCGAGCAGGTGCATCGCGGCCGGGATGAGCAGCATCCGGACGACGAACGCGTCCACCAGGACACCGAACGCCAGGCCGAACCCGATCGGCTTGATGGTGGAGGAGTCCGAGAAGATGAAGCCCGCGAACACCGAGATCATGATGATCGCGGCCGCCGTGACCACGGCGCGGCCGGCGTGCAGGCCGCGCTGGACCGCCACCTTGGCCGAGGCGCCGTGGGCGTAGGCCTCACGCATGCCGGACACCAGGAACAGCTGGTAGTCCATCGCGAGTCCGAACAGGATGCCGATCTCGATGATGGGCAGGAAGCTCAGGATCGGTGCGGGGTCGTGCACCCCGAACACGCTGCCGAGCCAGCCCCACTGGTAGATCGCG